>Ga0194132_10000152_pt1 | contig 135632 bp, 141 predicted proteins | sample TA2KigOf80mmetaG_FD_148612 | JGI IMG/M metagenome (GOLD analysis project Ga0194132, IMG submission 148612) | Freshwater microbial communities from Lake Tanganyika, Tanzania - TA2015054 Kigoma Offshore 80m | ecosystem: Environmental > Aquatic > Freshwater > Lake | place: Tanzania: Lake... | reverse complement strand
TCGTCGTCGCCGACGTGTTCGCGCAAATCCGCACCGGGGATGCAGGCCGCCACGAGTGGGATGTCATCGAAGAACTTCCACACTTGATCGACCGGCTGGTCGATGTCGAACGTCTGGGTGATCAGCATGGAACCTCCTGGTGGATGAACGATTCGGGGTCCTTCTCGAATGCGACCCGGCACCCCATGGCACAGAAGTAGTAGGTGGTCCCCTGATACTCAAACGGACGATTGGCGGGGACTGCCGCGACCGTCATCCCGCACACCAGGTCGGTGACCTGGGCCGGCTCCACCACGGGCAGAAGGGTGCGGCGCCCCGCGAACGCGCCCGAGGCACGGAGTTGCACGAGTTCCGCCAGGATGGCCACCGCGATCTCCCGGTGCGTGGTGTGACCGAGATCAAGTCCCACCGGGACCCGCACCCGCGCAATGCGCTCCGCAGGGACACCGCGATCGGTGAGGAAACCCAGCACCACCTCACCGCGCTTTCGCGATGCGACGAGCCCGACGAACGCAGGATCACCCGCGACCGCCGCCTCCACCGCTTCCTCATCCCCATGTCCCTGAGTGGCGACTACGACGACGCTGGAGGGGTTGACGGAGGCGGCGGTGAAGTCCGACCCATCAACGATCTCTCCGCGCCAGCCGATTCCGCGCACGAGGTCGAGCAGGGTCATCGCCATCGGAGATCGACCGACCACGATCACCTCGGGTGCTACAAGCACCGGCTCGATGAACAACTGCAGAGCACCTTCACTCTGACAGGACATCGGCACCGTGACGACACCCGCGGGCACGTGCATGCCTTCGAAGTCTTCCGGTTGCCCGAGCCAGATGAGGGACGGCGTGCCCGCCTCGATTACCCGCTTGGCCTCGCGGATGACTACTGGCTCGGCGCATGCGCCACCGATCCAGCCGTGCAGGATGCCCTCCGCGGTGATGACCGCGCGGGACCCGTGCTGACCCGACGACGGCGGCTTGCGCCACACGACGGTGGCCATCGCGAACGACTGCCCGTAGCGCGCGAGATCCACCGCGAGCTCCATGACGTCGATGCCGTCGGAAGCGGACACCTAGTCGACCCTCACCGGAGGCATACCCGAGATATCGCTGCCGGTCTTAAGTGCTTCATAGACGCGGTTCGGCATCAGCGGCATGTCCACGTTGCGGACACCCGTGTGCTCGATCGCATTTATGACCGCATTCACGAAGGCCGCGGGGCCACCCACGGTTGCGCACTCGCCGATTCCCTTGGCACCGATCGGGTGATGCGGGCACGGAGTGACAACCTCGTGGAGTTCGAAGCCGGGTGTCTCCCATGCGGTCGGAAGCAGGTAGTCCATGTAGTTCGCGCCGATGCAGTTCCCCTCCTCGTCGAAGGTTATGTACTGCATGTTCGCCATGGCGTAGGCCTCCGTGAGACCGCCCATGATCTGACCCTCCACCACCATCGGGTTGATCCGCACGCCGCAGTCGTCGACCGCAACGAACTTCAGCACATCCCACACACCGGTGGCCGGATCCACTTCCACCTTGCAGATGTAGGCGGCGAACGGCCAGGTGAGGTTCGGCGGGTCGTAGTAGGCGTTGTTCTCCAGACCGGGCTCCATCCCGTCGGGGACGTTGCTGTACGCCGCGAGGGCGCAGTCCTGGATGGTCACGCCGCGCTCGGGGTTACCGCGCACGTAGAAGCGACCCAACTCCCACTCGATGTCCTCCTCAGACACCTCCAGCAAGTGTGCCGCGATCTTGCGGGCCTTGGCCCGGATCTTGCGCGACACCATCGCGACTGCCGCGCCGGCCACCGGGGTGGAGCGCGACGCGTACGTGCCCATGCCGAACGGGGCGGTATCCGTGTCACCCTCCTCAACCACGATGTCGTCGGCGGGGATACCGAGTTCGTGGGCGACGATCTGCGCCCACGTGGTCTCATGACCCTGGCCCTGGGTCTTCGCGCCAGTGCGCAGAATCGCCTTGCCGGTCATGTGGACGCGCAACTCCGCAGAGTCGAACATCTTGATTCCGATGATGTCGTACTCACGGCTATTGCCTGCGCCGAGCGGCTCGGTCATAGTCGAGATGCCGATGCCGAGGAGCTTGCCGCGCTTGCGCGCCTCCTCCTGCTCTGCCTTGAAGTTCTGGTATCCGATCGCCTCAAGGCCGATATCGAGACACTTCTTGTACTGACCGGAGTCGGTGAGGAAACCGAATGCGGTGCGATACGGGAACATATCGTCCTTTACCAGGTTCACTCGACGGAACTCCGCTTGATCCATACCGAGGTCGTTGGCGGCGTTGTGGATCATGCGCTCCTGGAAGAACATCGCCTCCGTGACTCGGAAGGAGCACCGGTAGGCGACTCCGCCCGGAGCTTTGTTGGTGTACCAGCCCTCGCTCGTTAGGTGCGCGGCCGGGATGTCGTAGCATGCGAATGCCGAGTGCATTAGACCGATCTTGAACTTGGTAGGTTGCGCATCGGCGTAGAAGGCACCGTGATCCGAGATGGTGTGCATCCGCATCCCGAGGATCTTTCCGTCCTTGCGCATGGCAATCTCGCCCTGCAGGTAGACATCGCGACCAAAACCTGTGGAGATAAGGTTGCCGGACTTGTCTTCAATCCACTTCACGGGACGTTCCGTCAGAATCGACGCCAGGATCGAGACCACGTACCCGGGATAGATGGGCACCTTGTTGCCGAATCCACCGCCGAGGTCTGGGGAGACGATGCGGATCATGTGCTCGGGGAGTTCCGCCACCATGGCGACTGCGGCGCGGATGATGTGCGGCGCCTGGGTGGTCATGTACACGGTCAGCTTGCCCGTGGCGCGGTCGTAATCGGCAATCGAGCCGCAAGGCTCGAGAGGCGAAGGATGCGAACGTGGGTAGTGCAATTCGGTCTTCGAGATCACGTCGGCTTCTGCGAAGGCACGATCCGTGGCGGCCTTGTCGCCGATCTCCCAGTCGAAGATCTTGTTCGTCGGCTGGTTCTCTTTGTCGTCACGGATCAGCGGAGCGTCGGGAGCCTGGGCCTGGACCGGATTCACAATGGGCGGCAACTGCTCATACTCGACCACGATCTTTGAGCAGGCATCCTTCGCGATGTAGGGATCATCGGCTACGACGGCGGCGACCTCCTGGCCCTGGAAGCGCACCTTGTCTGTCGCAAGCACCGCCTGGGTGTCGTAGGACAGGGTGGGCATCCATGCCAGGTTGCGCGCGGCCATGGTCTCGCCCGTGAGGACCAAGCGGACACCCGGAATCTCCCATGCGGCACTCGTGTCGATGGACTTGATTCGCGCATGTGCGACCGGGCTGCGCAGTACTTCCATGTGCAGCATGCCGGGGAGGACGATGTCGTCGACGTACCGGCCCTTACCGCGGATGAAGCGGTTGTCTTCTACTCGGCGGCGGCTCGCGCCCATGCCACCGATCTTGAGTTCGTCCAGGGGAGCCATCACGCCTCCGGGTTCTGTCCGCGCATCTTCTGGGCTGCCCAGAGGACGGACTTGACGATGTTCTGATAACCGGTGCAGCGACAAAGGTTGCCGGACAGCGCCCAGCGGACTTCGTCCTCCGTCGGATCGGGATTGCGTTCCAGAAGTGCCTTGGCGGCCAGCATCATGCCCGGGGTGCAATACCCGCACTGGAGCCCGTGCTCCTGCTTGAAGCCCTCCTGCACGGGATGCAACTCGCTTGCGGAGGACATTCCTTCGACGGTCTCGACCTCGTGACCGTCAGCCTGAACCGCAAGCATCGTGCAGCTCTTCACGGGGCGACCGTCGAAGAGCACCGTGCAGGTACCGCAGCTCGTGGTGTCACAACCGGTGTGCGTTCCGGTGAGCTTCAATCCCTGACGGAGGAGGTGTGCCAAGAGTAGGCGGGGCTCGACATCGACGGTGCGTGCTTCACCGTTCACGTTGATCGTCACGCGCTTGGTGGGCACGTCGGCTGCGGGAGCCGGGCTGACTTCGTCATAGAGGCTGGTCATGTCAGGCTGCTTTCTGCTCGGAACGGGAGATGTTCGTCAGGATGCGGGACACGAAGGTCTCGACGATGTGGCGCTTGTAGTCCGCAGAGCCACGGTGATCCGTGCGCGGTTCGGCGGCAGCCGCGACAGCCTGCGCCGCCGCCGCAATGTTCTCGTCGGTCAGCGTCTTCCCGACGAGGACGGAGATCGCGTCATTGGCATCGATCGTCCGGCCACCAACACCAGCGAGCGCGCAACCGGCGCGACGCACAGTGTCACCGTCCATGTCCAGCGCGACGGCCACGGATGCGGTGGCGAAATCCCCGACTCGACGCTCAAGCTTGAGGTAGCCACCGCGCGCAGTTCCCTTCGCGGCGGGGATGACCGCTTCCACCGCGATCTCGTTGTAGGCCAGAGCATTGACGAAGGGTCCGAGAACAAAGTCGCTCATCGGAATCTCGCGCCGGCCATTGGGGCCTTGCGCGACAATCGAGCCGTCGAGGGCGATCATCGTCGCCGCCCAGTCGCCCTGCGGGTCCGCATGGCACACCGAACCCACGAACGTGCCACGCGTACGCACGATCGGATCGGCTACCAAGGCGGCCGCCTGCGCCAATGTGGGGAAAGCGTCTAGCTTGTCGGAGAACTCAAGATCCTCGTGGCGACACAGCGCACCGATGCGCAAGGTGCCGTCGGGATCCACGCGGTGATAGTCAAGGCCGGGAAGGGAATTGATGTCGACGAGACGCTCGGGTGCGGCGAAGCGCAACTTCAGCATCGGGATGAGGCTCTGGCCACCGGCGAGGATCTTGGCTTCACCACCTCCCGCGTCGAGGATGGCGATGGCCTCCTCAAGTGACGACGGGGCGTCATAGGCGAATCGGGACGGGTACATGGGTTCCTCTCAGGCTCTACTGCTGGGTGTCGCGAACCGCGACGGGCATGGAATCGGCATCGGGATCCGGGCGTGGCTCCTGGTGGGGAGGCCACGGTCCCTGCACGGGTTGCCCGGCGACCTTCAGGAAATCGATGAACTGCGGCCACGCCCACACCGTGGGGCTCTTGCCCGTCTTCGGTGCGTTCTCGACCAGGGCGTAGAGGCGCGGACTGCCACTCTCGTTGCCGGTGGACTCGACTGCCATGGGGACTCCCTTCCGGCTCCCGCGACCCGGGACCTAGTGAAAGGTACCCAAGTTTGCGGGACCGGCAAGCCCGAATGGGTGAACTAGGACCGGGCAAGGACCCCGATAACCTCGGCCACGATCGAGACGGCGATCTCCCGGGCCCCTCGCGCGCCGATGTCGAGCCCCGCCGGCCCGTGCACCCGGGTCAGGTCGGTGACGTCCCGGTAGGCCAACCAGTCCGCCCGCGATTGCTGCATCGCCATCGACCCCAGGGCACCGATGTATCCGGCGTCGCTCTCCAGGGCGGACATCAGGCACCGGGACGAAATCTCGACGTCGTGACCCATCACCACAACCGCGTCGAGAGGTGACAGGGCGGCGGTGAAGCCGGCCACGGTGTCCGGCCGTGGATCGCAGACCACCCTCCACCCCAGCAGTCGGCCCTGGCGGACCAGCGCCTCGGCAATCGGACCCTGTCCGGCGACCACCAAACGGGGGACAGGCGTCAGCGACGTCGTGATGTGGTCGGGCGTGATCTCCACGCCGAGACCGGTGATCGCGTCACCCGACTCGACCCTTACCGCGAGGACATGGTCGCCATCCAACTCCGTGGTCACGGCAACCGAAAGCCGATCGACCAGGTACTGCCACGTCTCGGCCGGGAACTGCACCGCGGGGACGACGAGGAACTCGGCCTTCGTCCCTACCGCCAGGCCAGACTGCGCCGACTCCACCTCGGTCACGACGTGACGGACCCGCCTCCCCCAGTTCAACTGGCGAGCAGCGACATCGCCGATCAGTCCATCGAAGGCCCCCGAGGCGAGATCCCCGATACGACCACCACCCGGGGTGAAGGCGAGGGCCTCGTCGGACACGACCGGCGCAACCATCCACGCGACGTCCGCCCGGGTCCCCGACCTGACGCACGCCGCCACGCTCAACGCGATGTCATACACCCTTTACTCCCACTCGAACTCATCCCTCGTGGGGACTACTCCCACTCGAACTCATCCCTCGTGGGGACTACTCCCACTCGATCGTCCCCGGCGGCTTGCTCGTTACATCCAGCACGACCCGGTTCACCTCGCGCACCTCGTTCGTGATCCGCGTGGAGATACGGGCGATGACATCCTCGGGCAGGCGCGACCAGTCCGCCGTCATCGCGTCCTCACTCGACACTGGGCGCAGCACGATGGGGTGTCCGTACGTGCGGCCGTCACCCTGCACGCCCACGCTGCGGACGTCGGCGAGCAGCACCACCGGAAACTGCCAAACCTGTCGGTCGAGTCCCGCGGCGCTGAGTTCTTCGCGTGCGATCGCATCGGCCTCACGCAGGATCGCCAATCGCTCCTCATCAACCGCACCGATGATGCGAATGGCGAGTCCGGGACCTGGGAAGGGATGCCGCCACACGATCTCGGATGGCAGACCAAGGTCGAGACCGATCTGTCGCACCTCATCTTTAAAAAGCGTTCGCAGTGGTTCGACGAGGGTGAACTGCAGGTCGTCGGGGAGACCCCCCACGTTGTGATGACTCTTGATGTTGGCGGTGCCCGACCCGCCTCCCGACTCCACGACGTCGGGATAGAGAGTCCCCTGCACCAGGAATTCCACGTGCTCGTTCACGGCGACGATCTGACGTGCAGCATCCTCGAAGACACGAATGAACTCACGCCCGATGATCTTGCGCTTGGACTCGGGATCCTCGACACCCTCAAGAGCCGCAAGGAACCGAGCCCGGGCATCGACGGTCACAAGTTGGACGCCCGTAGCGGCGACGAAGTCGCGCTCGACCTGCTCAGCCTCCCCCTTCCGCAAGAGCCCGTGATCGACGAAGACGCAGGTGAGTTGCCGACCCACCGCACGATGAACGAGAGCTGCCGCCACCGCAGAGTCCACACCACCGGACAGCCCACAGATCACGCGACCTCCACCGACCTGCGCGCGGATCGCGGCGACCTGCTCGTCGATGACGTTGCCCATCGTCCACGTGGGCACACAAGCTGCGATGTCGAAGAGGAAATGCTCGAGCACCGCCTGTCCGTGCTCGGAGTGGAGAACCTCCGGATGGAACTGCACGCCCGCAAGACGTCGGCTCACATCTTCGAACGCCGCGATCGGTGCCCCGTCGGTGCTCGCGAGCACCGTGCATCCGTGCGGAGCCTCGGAGACGGAGTCGCCGTGCGACATCCACACCGGATAAGAGGCGGGAAGCCCGCGGAAGAGGGCACCCGGGTCACGAACGGCGAGCGGGGTGCGACCGAACTCACTCAGACCGGTGCGAGCGACCTTCCCGCCGAGGGCGGCAGCCATCGCTTGGAAGCCGTAACAAATGCCGAAGACTGGAACGCCCGTGGTGAGGATCGCGGGATCGAGGTGCGGGGCACCGTCCGCGTACACACTGGCGGGGCCGCCGCTCAGGATGATCGCGGAGGGTTCGCGCGCGAGAACCTCCGCTGCGGTGATGGTGTGCGGGACGATCTCGGAATAGACATGGGCCTCACGCACCCGTCGCGCGATGAGTTGGGCGTACTGGGCCCCGAAGTCGATGACGAGCACGGGTCCGGACACCGGTCAAATCTAGTTCGACCGGCCATGCGACTACGAGAAGGCACCCAGCAGCAGGAGGGCGCCGATGATCACGCTGTACGCGAGGATCCCCAGGATGAATGTCACCCACGCCCAGATCCGCGCAGCCCTGGCCCGGCGGGCGGCGGTCTCGACGTCACCCGACTCCCCTGCGCGCATGGCGAGCCAGCAGTAGACGAGGGCTACTGCCCCGGTGGGGAGGAAGAACAGGGCCGCCCCGATCAGGCATGGGATCCACGGCACCCGCACACCGATCACCAGGGCACCCTAGACGCAAGTTCCGGAAAACCGCCCACAGGTGGGGCCGTTCCACCTAGCGTGAAGACATCGCGCGGGGGCTCACCCGTCCCCGCCAGGGTTGCGGGAGGCAACACATGCACCACATTCCCATCACCGTCACTGTCGACGGAATGACATATGAGCGCGAGGTGGAACCGCGCGCACTGCTGGTCCACTTCCTACGCAACGATCTCGGCCGCGTTGGGACAGTCATCGGTTGCGACACCTCGAATTGCGGGGCCTGCACCGTTCTACTCAACGGCCGAAGCGTGAAGTCGTGCAGTGTGCTTGCCGTCCAGGCGGATGGCACATCGATCACGACCATCCAGGGGCTCTCCGACGGGAACGAATGGCACCCCGTGCAGACCGCTTTCAAAGAGTGCCACGGCCTCCAGTGCGGGTACTGCACTCCGGGCATGGTCATGTCCGCCGTCGATCTGCTGTCCGAGAACCCGAACCCCAGCGAAGCGGAGATCCGCGAAGGACTTGAAGGCAACCTCTGCCGCTGTACCGGGTATCACAACATCGTCCGATCGGTCGAGATGGCCGCCGAACTCATGGGAGGTGCAAAGTGACCGCAACTACTGAAACACCCTCTGCGCTAGGTCGACCGATAAAGCGCAAGGAGGATGCGCGACTCCTGCACGGCCAGACCAACTGGACAGACAACATCCAACTCCCCGGCACCGTGCACATGGCGATCCTGCGCAGTCCTTATGCGCACGCGAAGATCACCAAGCTGGACGTAAGTCCGGCGAAGAATCACGCCAATGTGGTCAACGCCTTCGGTGCTGCTGAACTCGGCGACCTCAACGGCTCGATTCCCTGCGTGTGGCCGGTCACCGACGACATCGTGATGCCGGCATTCCCAGCCCTCGCCCCGGACACCGTGCGCCAAGTCGGCGACTGCGTAGCCGTGGTACTCGCCACCAATCCGCAGAGCGCCGTCGATGCCCTCGAGGACATCGTCGTGCAGTACGAACCCCTCCCGGTGGTGATCGATATGGAGAAGGCGATCGCCCCTGGTGCAACACCCGTGCACGCAGATGCCGGCACCAACGTCTGCTACGTGTACAACCTCGGCGGTGGTTACGAGGAAGTTAAGGCGAAGGCAGATGTGGTCGTCAAGCGCCGCTTCATCAACCAGCGCCTTATCCCCGCATTCATGGAGCCCCGCTCGGTCGTAGCCGCACCAATGGGCATGAGCGACGAGATCACAGTGTGGTCTGCCACGCAGATCCCTCACGTGTTGCGCGTCCTGCTCGCCCTGGTCACCGGTATCCCGGAAAACAACCTGCGCGTGGTGGCTCCCGATGTGGGTGGTGGCTTCGGAGGCAAGTTGCAGTGCTACCGAGAAGAAGTCCTCGTCGTGAACCTGGCGCGCAAACTCGGACGGCCGGTGAAGTGGACGGAGACCCGCAGCGAAGACATGCTCGCCACACACCATGGTCGCGATCAGATTCAGGATATCGAGATCGCGGCCACCAAGGACGGCAAGCTCCTCGGGCTGAACGTGGAACTCATCGCGAATATGGGTGCCTACTTGCAGATCATCACTCCAGGCATCCCGCTGCTAGGAATGTTCATGTACCCGGCCATCTACAAGATGGAGGCGTACAACTTCAAATGCACGGGTGTGTTCACGAACACCACGCCCACCGATGCCTACCGAGGTGCCGGACGCCCGGAGGCGACGTACGCCATCGAGCGCATCATCGACGAACTCGCTGCGGAACTCGGGATGGATCCACTCGCACTGCGCGAAAAGAACTGGATCAAGCACGAGGAATTCCCGTACACCACGGTGTCCGGACTCACGTACGACACCGGCAACTACGAGGCAGCTACCGCCAAGGCCCTCGACCTTTTCGGCTATGACGAGTTGAGAGCAGAGCAGAAGCGGAGACGCGACAGCAACGAGCCCGTGCAACTCGGGATTGGTATCTCCACCTTCACGGAGATGTGCGGCCTCGCACCCTCGCGCACATTGGGCGCTCTCAAGTACGTGGCTGGCGGATGGGAACACTGCACGATCCGCGTGCTCCCTACAGGGAAAGTCGAATTGATCACCGGCACCTCCCCCCACGGCCAGGGACATGAAACCGCGTGGAGCCAAATCGCCTCCAGCATCCTCGGCGTCCCCGTCGAGGACATCGAGGTCGTGCACAGTGACACGGGTCGCGCTCCCTACGGAATGGATACCTATGGCTCGCGTTCGCTGGCGGTAGGTGGGCGGGCGATCAAATTGGCAGCCGAACGCCTGATCGAGAAGGCGCGCGTGATCGCAGCCCACCAACTCGAGTGCAGCCCGGCGGACCTCGAGTTCGTGAACGGCGTATTTCAGGTCAAGGGTGACGCTTCCAAGCAGCAGCCACTTGGGGCGGTCGCTTTCGAAGCCTTCACCGCACACAACCTGCCGGACGGCGTCGAGCCGACGCTGCAGGGTGAGGCCACGGTGGATCCGGATGACTTCTCCTATCCCCACGGCACACACCTCGCGGCAATCGAGGTCGATACCGAGACCGGGAAGGTCCGCGTACGCACTTACGTCGCGGTCGACGATGTGGGTATCCAGGTGAACCCGATGATCGTCGAAGGTCAGGTCCACGGAGGCCTCGCTCAGGGCATCGCCCAGGCGCTCTACGAAGGCGCCTTCTACGACGAGGACGGGCAGCCGCTGAACGCGACCCTGTCGACGTACCTCATTCCGGCGGCGCCCGACCTGCCGTCGTTCATAACCGGCCAAACGGTGACGCCGTCCACCACGCACCCACTCGGCACCAAGGGTGTGGGCGAGGCCGGTACGATCGCCTCCACGCCGGCGATTATCAATGGCGTCGTTGATGCCCTGCGTCACCTGGGTGTGACCGAGGTGGCCATGCCGGCGACACCGATGACCGTGTGGAAGACCATCCAGGCAGCTAAGGGAGGTAAGTGATGATTCCCGCAGCATTTGAGTACACGAAGGCGACCACGGTCGCTGAGGCACTAGCTGCATTGCAGGCCGGCGGTGAAGACGCGAAGGTCCTGGGCGGCGGGCAGTCCCTGCTCCCCGTACTCCGGTTGCGACTCAACGCCCCTTCGGTTCTCGTCGATTGCTCCGGCATCGACGAGATCAGCGGGATCCGCGAGGAGGGGGGCAAGGTCGTCATCGGCGCGGGAGCAACCCACCATGCGGTGATGAACAACGCCTTGGTGAAGTCCTCGGTGCCGCTGCTCGCGCAGGCGACCGCGACGGTCGCGGATCCGCAGATTCGTCATCGCGGTACGTGCGGTGGATCGATGGTCCATGCCGATCCGAGGGCAGACCTACCCCCGGTGGCCCTGGCACTCGATGCCGAGTTCCAGATCGCCGGTTCCGGCGGCCAGCGCACGGTGAAGGCAGCGGAGTTCTTCCAGGGGCCATTCGAGACTTCGGTTGGACCAGACGAGATCCTCGTCTCGGTTTCCTTCCCGAAGTACGACGGGTGGTCGACCCACTACGAGAAGTTCAACCGCACGGCACAGGCGTGGAGCATCGTCGGTGTCGCGGCTGCTGTTCGTATGGATGGCGGCAAGATCGCCGAGGCCCGGATTGGTCTCACGAATGTCGGTGGTACACCGATGCGCGCTTCCGCGATCGAGCAGGCACTCGTCGGTGCGTCCTCGCTGGCCGATATCGAGGCGGCCGCGGCGCGCGCATCGGATGGGCTGGCGCCCTTCGCCGACGACGATGCGGACGAGGAGTTCCGGCTGCACCTGGCTCGCGTGCTGACCAAGCGGGCGGTGGCGGCAGCCTCCGGCCTGAAGTAGTCCGTCACGAAAGGCGGAGCCGGGTTCCCGGTTCCGCCTTTCGTGCGTACGGTGGTCCGGTGGCCATCACACTCTCCTCGTGTGTGTACCGGATCCCCACCTTCGGGGACTACATCAACTCCTTCGCATTCCTCGAGGACGACGGCTCCGTCACACTCGTCGACTGCGGCCTGAAGCGCGCGCCTTCGGCGATCGTGCGCGGGCTCGCCGCGCTCGGGCGTCGTCCCTCCGACGTTCAGCGCATCGTGCTGACCCACGCGCATGAAGACCACGCGGGTGGGGCGGCAGCAATGGTGGAACGCGCGGCTGCGCGCGGCGTCACCGTCCACGCGGAGGAGGCCCAGTTTGCCCGCAACGGGTCGCGCCCACCGGTTCCCCGCACCCTCTTCTCGCGCCTACGCAGCGGCGGCTTCGCGCCGGTCCCCGTGGTGGGTGAGGTCACCGACGGCCAAGTCCTCGACATCGCGGGCGGCATCCAGGTGCTGCACACTCCCGGGCACACCCCGGGTCACATCAGCCTGCTGCATCCCGATTCCGGCGTGCTGATCACCGGGGATTCAATATTCAATATGAACGCGCGTATGCGATGGCCCATCGCCGCCTTCTGCACGAACACCGTCCAGAACGCCCAGACTGCGGCGCGACTCGCCGATGCTGAGTACACGACGGCAGCGTTCACCCATGGCCCGCACATCGCCCAGACCGGGCGCGAGGCGATCCGAACGTTCCTCCGACGCCAAGGCGCCATGTGACCGAACTGGAGCGTGAGCTCGATCGGATCCTCACCCGGCTCGCGGCTCTCCCGGAGAGACATCAGGTGCACGGCGCAGACCTCACGCATACCGCCGCTCAGCGAATTCGCGACCTCACCCCCGACACCCAGGCCCCGCGAGTTGTCCCGCGCATCGGTACCCATGCGGCCGGTGCACAACTCCGCGTGATCTGCGCCGAGTTCGCCTATAGCGGTGGTCATGAAACAGAAGCGGCGCAGATCCTCGCGGACCTGCGCCGTGCGCTTCCGTAGTGCTTACTCGCGACCGGAGAAGATCGACAGCAGGCGCAGGAACTCCAGGTAGAGCCACACGAGTGTGACCAAGAGGCCGAAGGCCATGCGCCAGGACTCGCGCTCGGGGAGTCCCATCGCGATGCCCTGCTTGATCGCCTCGAAGTCCAGGGCGAGGAACAGAGCAGCGAGAGCGACGCCGACGATCGAGATGATGATCCCGATGCCGTCAACCCCGTAGAAACCCCAGCCGCCACCGACGCCGAAGAACGAGGCGACCATTGAGGCGAGAGCGAGCACGAGGTAAGACACGCCCGCGACCAAGAGGATCTGGGTGAACCGCTTGGTCACCTTGATGACGCCGGTCATGTAGAGCAGGAGCATCACGCCGAACGTGGTCATCGTCGCGACCACGGCCTGCAACACGACACCGTCCCAGCCATTACCCGACGCGTATGCGTTGTAGAAGTTGCTGATTCCGCCGAGCATCAGGCCCTCGAAGACGGCGAAGATGATCATCAGGGCCGGGGAAACGTTCTTCTTGACCGCATTCACGATGCCGAGGACCGTCGCGACAATCAGCGCCGGAAGCATCATCACCGGCAGGGCGGAAATGAGGTTCCACCCGACGAAGGCGAACGCAACCACGATCGCGAACATGATGGCGCACTTGACGACCACGTCGTTCAGGGTCACGCGGAGGCCACCGGCCGCCGTGATCGTGGCGAAGTCCTCCGGGGTGGTGGGAGGAGCGCCCGCCGGCGTGGTGGTCTGGGGAGCCGAAGGTGCCTGGCCGCTCGCGGCAGCGAATGCGGATCGACCCTCCTCGTAGAACCCGGTGGGCTTCTTCTCGTAGCGAGTCAGAACGGGGTTATTGGATTGCATGCGTTCCACGGTAACCCATAAGTGCGCCCGCGCCAACTCACCCTGCCCACCACGTGCCCCCGATGGGATTCGAACCCATACTGGACCGGGTTTAAGCCGGGTGTCTCTGCCAGTTGGACTACAGGGGCCGCCCTCAGGGTAGGCCCCGGGACAACCCCGCGGCTGTCCCAAGGACCTCGTCGAGCATCTGCTCGGTGAGCCGGCCGGTGAAGGTGTTTTGCTGGCTGGGGTGATAGCTGCCAAGCAGGGTCACTCCCCCCGACTCCGCCCGCACACCATGGCCGAATCTCGGTCGGGGGCCGGACCCGAGCACCCGCCACATGGCCGCCCACGCCACCGACCCCAGAGCAATGCCCACCCGCAGGGAGGGACGCACCAGGGCGGCCTCCGCGGTCAACCACTCACCGCACCGGTGGATCTCGTCCGGCGTCGGCTTGTTGGCCGGGGGCGCACAGTGGACGGCCGCGGTGATCCGGACATGCTCCAGGTGCTGCCCATCCTCACGGTGGTGGGATGCGGGGATACGGGCGAGCCCGACCCGATGCAGGGAGCCGTAGAGCCAATCGCCGCTGCGATCACCGGTGAACATGCGTCCGGTGCGGTTCGCCCCGTGCGCACCGGGTGCCAGGCCGACGATCCAGATGCGCGGATGCACGGAACCGAAGCCGGGTACCGGTCCACCCCAGTACTCCTCCTCGCGATACGACGCGCGCTTCTCCAGTGCCACCTGAGCGCACCAGTCGATCAGTCGGGGGCAGCGACGGCAGCCACAGATCGCCGTGTCGAGTTCGGCGACGGCCCTCACCTGAGCGTCTGGTCGGCCAGCTCGGTGAGTTCCGCGCGCACGGTCCAGAGTTCGTCCATGATCGACTTATCGCGCAAATTGCGCACGATTTCCACAGGTGTTCCCTGGGTCCCCTCCACCGTTCCACCGATGGTGCGCTCGATCACCTTCGTATGAAGGGCCCGCCACTTCATGAGGCCCTCGTCGATCTCGACGAGTCGCTCCACAATGGCGAACATTTCCTCGTTCTGTTCGACCGCGAGATAGAGGTCACGCAGGGTCAAGCCATCGGACTCCAACTGGCGGCGCACTGCGGCGACGAGATTCGGGAGGGATGTTCGCAAACGGAGGAACCCTGGCGAGTCGAACCCCGATCCGTGACCGAGAGCGGTGCGCACGTGCTGGTAGTCCCACGGCGTCATGCGCTCCAACATGTGCAGGGGCGGTGTGATGATGTCGATGCACTCGATGACCCGGTCGAGGGACCGGGTGGCGGCGAGGCGCTTGCCCCTGTCGAGTTGCGTGATGGCTTGCTCGACTTCCGCGACGGCGAGCTTCAGCCACAACTCGGCCGACTGGTGGACCACGGTAAACAGCAATTCGTCACGGTGGGTCCAGGTTTCGGGACCCGGCTGCAACGCGAGGAGCGCGTCGGTCTTGAGGTAGTTCTCGTAATCGCTGGGCGCGGTGCCAGGCAGCACCTGATCTGCAGTGGGATGCATGGAACCTCCGACATCAGTGTGGCACTGGATCGGGCAGTTCGAGCCGAGGTAGCGCGACTCCTGTCAGGCGGAAGGACAATGCTCGCGCAGGAAGGCGAGTGACCGGTTCCAGGCGGTCTCGGCATTCCGTTCCTGAAACACCTCGGGACGATCACCATTGAAGAACGCATGGACCGACCCGGGGTAGTCGTGGATCAGCACGTGCCCCCCGGCGGCAGCGATTGCATCCGAGTACTCGGCGATCCGAGGTCCGGCCCACCCCTCGTCCGACTCGGCCTTGTGGATCAGCGCGGCCTTGCCCGCGTAGCGCGCCCAATCAGGGGCGTAGTCGGGCCAGGGCATGGCTGGGTAGAAGGCGACCGCTGCGGAGAGGGCGTCACTCACGGTCGGTGCGAGCAACGACAGCCCACCACCCATGCAGAAACCAAGCGTCCCCACGTGCACACTCGAGACCTCGGGGCGCGACAGCAGGCACGAGGCACCCGCGGCGATATCGGCAGCGGCATTGGGCACCTGGAGACCCATCATGAGTTTCTCCGCTTCATCGGGCTCCGTCGTCTCCACACCGCGATAGAAGTCGATGGCGAGTGCGACGAATCCGGCGTCGGCCAGCCGCCGGGTGACGTCTTCGATATGCGGCACCAGGCCCCACCACTCCTGGATGACCACCACTCCGGGACCGGATCCCGAGTCGGGCCGTGCGAGAACTCCGGGTGCTCCGGTTTCTGCGATCTCAATTGTCTCGGTTTCCATGAACCCTCCGCGATTGGCCGATCCCGCGAGTCTGCCGCAGAGGAGCACGTGTCGCTCCATCACCGATGTGGCGCGGTCGATCCACGAACGATCAGCTGCGTGGGCAGCCGAACCGGATCCCCGCCATCCCCCTGCGAGAGTGTTCGCATCTGCACGAGCAGCGACTCCGCGGCGATACGACCTAGGTCGTATACGGGTTGCACGACTGTGGTCAGGTCCAGGTGCTCCGACATGTCATGGCCGTCGATACCGACGATGGAAATATCCCGACCGGGGGCGAGTCCATGAGTGCGCAGGGCACGCATGGCGCCGAAAGCCATCTCGTCGCTGAGGGCGAAGACCGCGGTAGGGGGAGTGCGCTGGGTGAGGAGCGCGGTCATCGCCTGCTCACCCCCCTGGATGGTGAAGTATCCGAAGGCTTCGAGCGACGGGTCGATGTCGAGGCCGTTCTCCGCCATGACCTGGCGGAACCCCTGCTCCCTGTCGTACTCGGCGGTCAGCGGAGCTTCCGCAGACGAGCCGGTGATCAGGCCGATGCGCTCGTGGCCGAGGTTGACCAGGTGTTGGGTCGCCACCCTGGCGGCAAGGACGTCGTCGATCGTGACACTCGGAACCCCATCGGTGTTCACGCCGATGAGCGACGTGGGCATGCCCAGGTCGAGGATTTCCCGCAATTGCGGATCGGATGGCGGCATCGCGATCACCAGGACACCGTCGACGCGCCTTCGGAGCCGGGGTGCGGGTGGAAGTCGCTGGTGTCCAGCCAGGTAATCGCTGACGCTCATCAGGAGCAGGTCCATGCCCGCCGCCTGCAGCACACCCTCGACACCGGAGAGGACGGTGGAGAAGAACCAGCGCGCGATGAAGGGGGTGATCACGGCGACCGAGCCGGTGCGCCCAGATGCCAGACGCGACGCACTCGGGCTGATCACGTAATCCAGATCGACCGCCACCTGCTGGATCCGCGACCGAGTGGACTCGTCCACGTAGGGCAGTCCGCGCAGGGCTCGAGAGACCGTCGCCGTCGATACCCCCGCGGCCTCCGCGACATCCCGGATCGTGATGGCCATGACCGGGGAGTGTAGGTCGGCGGGGGGTGGGGTCCACAAGCGATTACATGGAAATGTGACCTAGGAATCACTCATCCATGAGAGAGAGCGTGCAAACGATGCCATCCAGAAGGTCGGTTTCACTGGCCGTGACCGAGTCGATCCCGAGGACCACCATGGACTCGCGAAGAACCAGCGCACCGCCCCCGATGACGTCGACCCGGCCGGGGTGCATGAAGGGGAGGGCCGCACGCTGACGATGGTTCATCGCGAGAAGTGCGTCGGTGACCTGCTCCACCTGGCTGCGCGTGATCGTCGCGCCGTGGATGACCCGAGGGTCGTAGCCAGGCAGGTCGAGCGCCATGGCGACGATCGTCGTGACGGTCCCGGCAACTCCGATGAACTGACGTGCCTCCCCGACGGGCACGACGTGGGGTACGTCCGCAAGTGCCCGTCGAATGTGCGCGCACGCCGCCTCGATCTCCTCGCGCGTGGGTGGGTCCGAGTGGAGCGAGCGCTCCGACATGCGAACACATCCGATCGGCGTGCTGATCGAGGCGCGGACACCAGCTGCGTCTCCAAAGACGAACTCCGTCGATCCACCCCCGATATCGGCGATCAGAACCGGCATGCGGATATCGCTCAGTCCCGCGACCGCACCGCGGAAGGAGAGTTTCGCTTCCTCGTCTCCCGAGATGACCTCGGGTTCGACGCCGAGTCGCACCCTCACACCTGAAACGAATTGCTCCCGATTAACGACATCCCGTGCCGCCGACGTTGCCACGAAACGCACGTTCCGCACCGGGTACTCACGCATGAGACGGGCATACTCGTCACACGCATCGAAGGTGCGCACCAGCGCCGCGGGGCTAAAGGATCCCGTCGCGTCGACGCCTTCACCCAAACGAACGGTGCGCATCTCTCGGACGACATCGTGGACGACTCCACCTGCGACCTCAGCGATCAGGAGGCGCAGGGCATTCGTTCCGCAATCGATCGCGGCGTATCGGTCAGACACAGGGTCCTCGCGTCCACCAGGATTCAATGCGGTCAAGCATCTCATCACCGACGGGATTAACACCGGGCCCACATGCGAGGGCTTGACCGACGTGGACGTGAAGGCATTTGACCCGAGTGGGCATCCCGCCGGCGCTGACACCCTCGATCTCGGGTACCTCGCCGAGTTCCGACCGGTCCGCGAGGTACCGCGCATGGGCGTGCTCATACTGCTCGCGCATGTCCGGGTCCTCACGAATTTGGTCTTCCATCTCCCGCATGACCCCCGTGGCCTCCAGGGTGCCGATGAGGGAGGTGAGTCGTGGGCAGGTGACGTAGTACGTCGTCGGGAAGGGGGTCCCGTCCGGTAGGCGCGGCTCGGTGCGTACGACCGCCGGAGCTCCGCACGCACACCGAAAGGCTACGGAGTGGATGGCGCGAGGTTCGCGACCCAACTGCGCGGCAACCACCGCAAGATCCGCCGACGCGCAGCCCATGTCCCGACCCTAGGAGGCGGTCTCCTCAGCTGCGTCGGCGGTGCGGACGGATTCCCCGACCGTGACGTACCACGGCACCGGCACCTGCGCGGACTCCATGAGGGTCTCCTCCGCAGGCCGCCCGTCGGCACCGAGAGCCACGTAGCCGATCTCGCCCGGGAACACGAAATGCAGACGACGCCGGGATTCCGCGGCGATGAACGCCGGATCGTTCCAGCGTTCCCGCTCGACCAGGAGCTCGGCGACCCGGGCCTTGGTCGCCTCGACATCCGACTGGAGTGCCGCGATCTGCGCCCGCTGACCGAACCAGTTGCGAATGGGCATGGCGACTGTGGCCACGAACATCCCGAGCGCGAGAACCAGCACGAGGGCGCGCAGTGTCAGCACGCCCGCTCGCCCGGACATCACGGGGGAAGCCACTCGGGAATAGTGGCACGCACCGAGCGCCGAATCGGGGCGCCGTGCCGGTCAGGCGGTGAAACGTGGGAAGGCCGCGCGGCCGGCATACCGGCCGGCATCGCCCAACTCCTCCTCGATCCGCAACAACTGGTTGTACTTCGCGACCCGCTCAGATCGCGCCGGGGCACCGGTCTTGATCTGGCCGCAGTTCACCGCGACCGCGAGATCGGCGATCGTGGTGTCCTCGGTCTCGCCCGAGCGATGCGACATCATTGACGCGTAGCCGGAACGGGTCGCGAGCGCAACGGCATCGAGGGTCTCCGTCAGCGACCCGATCTGATTGACCTTCACCAAGAGCGCATTGGCGGCTCCAAGCTCGATTCCGCGAGCAAGACGCACTGGATTCGTGACAAACAGATCATCACCGACGAGCTGGACTCGCTCACCGAGTTCCTCGGTCAGATGGACCCATCCATCCCAGTCATCCTCGGCCAGCGGGTCCTCGATGGACACCAAAGGGAAATCACGCACGAGGGTGTCGTAGTACGCCGTCATCCACTCTGCGGACCGTGGTGCACCTTCGAACGTGTAGCCCCCGTCACCGTGGAACTCCGTCGAGGCCACATCCAGAGCGAGTGCGATGTCGGAACCGATTGTGAGACCAGCCGCATCGATGGCCGTGCCGATCAGCTCGAGGGCCGCCCGGTTGTTCGGCAGATCAGGAGCGAAACCGCCCTCATCGCCGAGGCCGGTTGCGTAGCCGTTCTTCTTCAAGACACCCTTGAGCGCGTGGTAGACCTCTGCGCCCTGGCGTAGCCCCTCGGAGAAAGTGGCTGCGCCGATCGGCGCGATCATGAATTCCTGGATATCCACACCGGTGTCAGCGTGCGCACCACCATTGAGGATGTTCATCATTGGGATGGGCAGTACGTGCGCGTTGGGTCCACCGACATAACGGAAGAGGGGTAGTCCGGCGGAGAGTGCCGCAGCCTTGGCCACCGCGAGCGAGACGCCGAGGACAGCATTCGCGCCGAGTCTCTCCTTATTGGGCGTCCCGTCCACGTCGATCATCACCTGATCTACAAGACGCTGATCGGAGGCATCGAGACCGAGGACCTCGGGGGCGATCGCCTGCTCGACTGCCTCGACCGCGGCGCGCACGCCCTTGCCCAAGTACCTGTCTCCACCATCACGCCGTTCGACGGCCTCGAATGCGCCCGTCGAAGCTCCGGACGGGACCGCCGCCCGGGCGACGGTGTCGTCGTCAAGGAGGACCTCCACTTCCACCGTGGGATTCCCACGTGAATCGAGGATCTCGCGTGCGATCAGAGCATCGATATCGGCCACGCCCACACCCTAGCGGCGGAAGATCACCGATCCCGTGGGAGCGGTTGGCGATCCGAGAGTCGGATGACCGGGCGGTCACCCAGGGGTTGCGTCAAAATGACATCGACCCACGTACTGTCCCCTGCGATTCCCGTCTCAGGGCAGGCCACGTTGCGTGATTGCTCGACCTTCGCCTCGACCTCAATGCGTGGTCCGCGTTCGAACGCGGTCACCTGCACCTCGTCGTTCGGGCAGAGTCCCTTCGCTGGCAACGTGACAGCGATCGACACGACCATCTCATCCGTCGTGGGCCGGAAGGAGACTGGCTGGAGAGGTGACTCGACCTGACCCAGCGATCGCAGGGGGCCGGCTCCGGCCAGGAGGCCGAGGGCCAGGGTGAACAGCACCCCGATGAGGGCTCCGGCGAGCAGGATCCAGACGAACCTCGGAACCCCTCGCTTCGGGGCGTCGAACTCCTCGATGCCGGGGATCAGCGGACCACGCGGCATCACTCGCCCCTACTCCGTGCCGGCGGTCTCCATCGGGGGACTGTCGGGAAGCTCAGCCTTGGGAGTCGGGGTGAAGGTGAACTCACGCTCCGCATCCTCTCCCGTGACGTCGACGACGACGATGGATCCCGGCTGCAGATCGCCGAAGAGCATCTTCTCACTCAGCGGGTCCTCGATCTCGCGTTGAATCGTGCGACGCAGCGGACGCGCTCCCAGAACTGGGTCGTAGCCACGCTGGGCGAGCAGGGACTTCGCCGCTGGGGTCAACTCGATCGCCATATCGCGATCCGAGAGGCGGGACTCGAGTCCCGCGACCATCAGATCGACGATCTGGAAGATCTCCGCCTCGGTCAACTGGTGGAACACGATGACGTCGTCGATCCTGTTCAGGAATTCGGGTCGGAAATGCTGCTTAAGCTCAGACTGCACCTTCGACTTCATTACCTCGTAGGCGCTGATCTCGTTGTTGTCGGGTGCGAAGCCCAAGCCCTGACCTTTGGACACATCGCGGCTTCCGAGGTTGGTGGTCATGATGATCACGGTGTTCTTGAAGTCCACCGCGCGACCCTGGGCGTCGGTCAAACGACCTTCCTCCAGGACCTGCAGCAGCGAGTTGAAGATATCCGAGTGCGCCTTCTCCACTTCATCGAAAAGCACGACACTGAAGGGCTTGCGACGCACCTTCTCGGTGAGTTGGCCGCCCTCCTCGTATCCGACGTACCCGGGAGGCGATCCGAAGAGACGTGACGCCGTGTGACGCTCCGAGTACTCGCTCATATCGAGCGCGATGAGGGCATCCTCATCGCCGAAGAGGAACTCCGCAAGTGTCTTGCTCAACTCGGTCTTGCCGACGCCCGAGGGCCCAGCGAAGATGAACGAACCACTCGGACGCTTCGGATCCTTCAGTCCTGCACGCGTGCGGCGGATCGCGCGGGACAGCGCCTTGATGGCCTGCTCCTGACCGATGACCCGCTTGTGGAGCTCGTCCTCCATGCGACGCAACTTCTCGATGTCATCCTCAGTGAGGTCGGACACCGGGATACCGGTCATGAGAGCCAGCACCTCGCCGATCAGCCGCTCGTCCACCTCGGCGACGACGTCAAGGTCACCGGCCTTCCACTCGCGCTCACGCTCGGCCTTCTCAGCCAGCAGGTTCTTCTCGACATCGCGCAACGAGGCTGCCTTCTCGAAGTCCTGCGCGTCGATCGCGGACTCCTTCTCCTTGCGGGTCTCGGCGATGCGCTCGTCGAACTCACGGAGATCCGGGGGTGCCGTCATCCGCCGGATGCGCAACCGAGAACCAGCCTCATCGATCAGGTCGATCGCCTTGTCCGGGAGCTGACGGTCGGAGATGTAACGATCTGAGAGGCGCGCTGCCGCATCCAGGGCTCCATCCGTGATGGACACGCGATGGTGGGACTCATAGCGGTCCCGGAGGCCGCGGAGGATCTCGACAGTGTGCGGCACATCCGGCGCATCGACCTGTACCGGGGCGAAGCGGCGCTCGAGCGCGGCGTCCTTCTCGACGTACTTGCGGTACTCATCGAGGGTGGTCGCTCCAATGGTCTGGAGTTCACCTCGCGCCAGCATCGGCTTCAGGATGCTCGCGGCATCGATCGCACCTTCGGCGGCGCCGGCACCGACGAGTGTGTGCATCTCATCGATGAACAGGATGATGTCGCCGCGCGTCTTGATCTCCTTGAGCACCTTCTTCAAGCGCTCCTCGAAGTCACCGCGGTAACGGCTTCCCGCGACGAGAGCACCGAGATCGAGCGAGTACAACTGCTTGTCCTTGAGCGTCTCGGGAACCTCACCCTTGACGATGTTCTGAGCCAAACCTTCGACGATGGCGGTCTTGCCCACACCGGGTTCGCCGATCAAGACGGGGTTGTTCTTGGTACGCCGGGACAGGACCTGCATCACGCGCTCGATCTCGCGGTCGCGCCCGATCACAGGGTCGAGCTTGCCTTCACGGGCGGCAGCCGTCAGGTTACGACCAAACTGATCGAGAACGAGCGACGTCGAGGGAGTCCCCTCCGCAGGCCCCCCAGACGTTGCCGGTTCCTTGCCCTGGTAGCCCGAGAGCAATTGGATGACCTGCTGGCGCACACGGTTCAGATCAGCTCCGAGCTTCACGAGGACCTGCGCAGCGACACCCTCGCCTTCGCGAATCAAGCCGAGCAGGATGTGTTCAGTTCCGATGTAGTTGTGTCCGAGTTGCAGTGCCTCGCGCAGGGAGAGTTCGAGCACTTTCTTCGCCCGCGGGGTGAAGGGGATGTGTCCGCTGGGAGCCTGCTGACCCTGACCGATGATCTCCTCGACCTGTTGGCGAACCGCCTCGAGTGAAATGCCCAGGGATTCGAGCGCCTTGGCAGCGACGCCCTCGCCTTCGTGGATGAGTCCGAGCAGGATGTGCTCGGTACCGATGTAGTTGTGGTTGAGCATGCGGGCCTCTTCCTGGGCCAGCACGACCACACGACGTGCCCTATCGGTGAATCTCTCGAACATCGCATCTCCTCGCCGGGGTATCTGATTCTCCCCTACGGGACTCCCAGATGAAACTCGGATCACCCTGGGATCGGTACGCCAACCGCGAAACCTGCCCGAAACGCCGGCCGGGACAATTGGGGCATGACCGCCGACGCCCGGCTGCGGCGCAATATCCGGACCCTGGGGGACCTCCTGGGTCACACCCTGGTGCGCCAGGAGGGCCAGGGCCTTCTCGACCTGGTGGAGCAGGTTCGAGGCCTCGTGCGCACCGATCCCCAGGCCGCGGCGGCCCTGCTCGACTCCACCGACCTGCACATGGCGACCCGTCTCGCCCGTGCGTTTTCCATCTACTTCGATTTGGCCAACGTGGCCGAGCAGGTGGAGCGTGCGCAGGATGCCGCGTCGTCACGACGCGAGCACCTGGGACCGCTCACCCGCGTCGTGGCGGAGATCAAGGACGCGAACATCGATCCGGAACTCGTCTCGAGACTCGCAGAGGTCATGTCCGTACGCCCGGTCTTCACCGCGCACCCGACGGAGGCTGCACGACGGTCGGTCCTGCTCAAGCTCCGCACCATCGCCGACGTTCTCCTCGACGAACAGGCATCCGAGATGGATCGCACCACCCGGCTCGCAGAACTCATCGACCTGCTCTGGCAGACAGACGAGTTGCGCCTGGAACGACCACACCCACTCGACGAGGCACGCAATGCGCTCTACTACCTGGATGACCTGACCCGAGGGCCCCTTGCGCAGGTGCTGACGGATCTCGCGCGTGCCTTCCAGGACCTCGGCGCCGAGCTCCCCCCGGATTCCCGGCCGGTGAGCTTCGGCTCGTGGATCGGTGGCGACCGTGACGGGAATCCCTACGTCACCCCCGATGTCACGACCTCGGTGGTTCGTTTCCAACGCGAGCATGCGGTGCTGGACCTCATGCCACACATCGATCGCCTCCTCGACGATCTCTCCGTTTCCGAACGCATCGCAGGCGCAACCGAGGAGCTACGTGCCTCCGTCGACCATGACCTGACATTCCTCCCCGACCTGGATCCGCGATTCCTCCGGATCAACGCGGAGGAGCCCATTCGGCTCAAGTTGACCATCATCCGCATGCGTCTGCGGCTGACTCTCGAGCGGGTTCGGGCGGGCGAGCCACATCGTGAGGGCCGCGACTACAACAGCACCCGGCAACTGCTCGACGATCTACTTCTCATCCGCGCGGACCTGCTTACGCACCGTGGGCAGTTAGCTGCGCACGGGATCCTCGACCGCGTCATCCGAGTTGCTGCATCGATCGGCCTCCCGCTCGCGACTCTCGACATTCGAGAGCACTCCGGGAAATACCAAGAGGTCATCGCGGAACTCCACGACCGGCTCGAGTCCACGCCATGGCGTGACCTCACGCGTGTCGAGCGCACCGCCTGGCTCGAGCGTGAACTCGCATCATCGCGACCCCTGGCACCCACCCCACCGCCCGTGAGTCCCTCCGCGGCGGTCACCTACGACACTTTCGTCACAGTGCGCGAGCTTCTCGACACCTACGGCACCCGACCCATCGAGTCGTGCATCGTCTCCATGACGAGGGGTGTCGATGACATGCTCGCCGCGATCACGGTTGCCCGCGAAGCGGGTCTGGTCGACACGTCGACGGGAACGGCGCGCGTCGGATTCGTTCCGCTCCTTGAAACGATCAGCGAACTCCGCGAGGCGGGTGTGATCGTCGACGATCTTCTGACCCATCCCACCTACCGCGCCCTCGTCGCTTCACGCGGAGACGTCCAGGAAGTCATGCTCGGGTATTCGGACTCCAACAAGGACGCCGGGATCACGACGTCGCAGTGGGAGATCCACCTAGCCCAGCGCCGACTCCGTGACGTCGCGCAGAAGCACGGGGTCCGGCTGCGGCTGTTCCACGGTCGCGGAGGGACTGTCGGACGCGGTGGCGGGCCCACCTACGCCGCGATCCTGGCCCAGCCCGCGGGAGTGCTCGATGGACAGATCAAGGTGACCGAGCAGGGTGAGGTGATCTCGGACAAGTACCTCTTGCCCGCGCTCGCGCGCGACAACCTCGAGCAGATGGTCGCCGCGGTCCTCGATGCCTCGCTGCTCCATCGGGAATCCAACCAGGATCAGGTGCTCCTGGATCGATGGGATCAGGTGATGGGGATCGCGTCGAGTAGTGCGATGACCGCCTACCGCGCGCTCGTCGATGATCGCGATCTCCCGGCCTACTTCGCCGCATCCACGCCCGTGGCCGAGTTCGGTTCGATGCACCTGGGGTCACGACCCGCGCAGCGACCGGATACCGCCGCCGGCATCGAAGGACTGCGGGCGATTCCCTGGGTCTTCGGGTGGACCCAATCCCGTCAGATCATCCCCGGCTGGTTCGGAGTCGGGAGCGGCCTGCAGGCGTCATCAGATGCCGGTTTCGCAGAGGAACTGCGCACTATGTACCGCGAGTGGAGTTTCTTCACCAACTTCATCTCCAATGTCGAGATGACGCTCATGAAGACCGATCTGGAGGTAGCGCGTCAATATGTCGCGACCCTGGTGCCCACGGATGTACGGTGGATTTTCCGCGAGATCGAAGCAGAGTACGCGCGCAGCGTCGAACAGGTCTTGGCAGTGACCGGCAGCGATCGGCTCCTGGCGGATAACCCTTCTCTGGCACGGACGTTGGCGACGCGCGACAGCTACCTGCTCCCGCTGCACTCACTGCAGGTGTCGGTACTGGATCGACTTCGCGGGAGTGCGGTCGAGCAAGATCGTGAACAACTCCGTCGGGCACTCTCGGTGACCATCAATGGAATCGCCACCGGCCTGCGCAACACGGGCTGATCGGCATTCCACTACTGTTGGAAGCACTGCTCAATTATCGCCATTAACCATTCCGCATACTGTCGTTGACCCGAATTCGTGCTCATACGACGCGCATCACGCGCATTCCGCATGTTCCCCAGTTCAACGATGACAGTGGGGACATCACTGAAATTCAGGGTTGACTGATCGCTCCGGATCATCAACTGGTCTCGAACGTAGTTCGCGGGTGGCGCACCTGCCTGCGTCATTCCGGAGACCATGTCTGCGGCCAAACGTCGGTCCTCTCGCACGACATCGTCCGTCCATCCAGGGATGAACGTCGGCGCAATCACGAAGAATCCGCGAGCCCTGGCTGGTGCTCCATCTGCGTGAATCGAGATCATGGCATCGGCACCGGCTTCCGTTCCGATGCGCGCGCGATCCCAGACGCACGGTCCCCAGGCTTCACGTGAGTTGCTATCCCGAGTAAGGACCACGGTCGCCCCCCGTTCCTCCAGCAAGGACGTCAACTCGCGGGCCACGCGCCATGTGAACGTCGCTTCGGGAAAACCAGAATTGGTCGCCGTTCCGGTGGTGTTGCAGCCCTTGAGGATCGTCCCATTGAATTTCTTCTGCGACATCTCCGCGGCGAATCGAGGATTGCTGTTTCCGAGTTGGTGCCCGGGGTCGAGGGCGATCACCTTCCCCATGAGCGGATCGTCGGCCGCCAAGGTTCCGGGTGCGCTGACGAGACCGACAAGTCCGGTCAGGACGAGTGCAGGGAGGAGTCTCACAGTACTGCGAGCATTCGCCTGTTTCCCAAGGTGTTGGGCTTCACCCGCTCCAGACCGAGGAACTCCGCGACTCCCTCGTCGTAGGACTGGAGGAGCTGCGCATAGACGTCCGGATCGACGGGAGCACCCTCGATCTCAACGAAGCCGTGCCGACCGAAGAACTCGGTGGCGAAGGTAAGGCAGAAGACCCGTCGTACACCGAGGCTGCGCGCACGAGCGAGCAGCGCTTCGAGGACCTGCGAGCCGATTCCCTGCCGTAGGTGCGAGGGGGCAACCGCCACCGTACGTACCTCGGCGAGGTCATCCCAGAGCACGTGCAGTGCGCCACATGCCACGAGCGCGTCAGCTTCCACGCCGACGACGAACTCCTGAACATCCTCGTAGAGCGTGACCAGCTTCTTCTCCAATAAACGCTGGCCGTCACCGGCGTAGAAGTCCACCAGGGTGCCGATCTGCTTCACATCGCCCGTGACAGCGGGACGGATCGTGGTCATTCCGGCTTCACCAGTGGGAACAGGATGGTTTCTCGAATGCCCAATCCGGTGAGTGTCATCAGCAGCCGATCGATGCCCATGCCAACCCCGCCCGAGGGGGGCATTCCGTGTTCGAGGGCACGGAGGAAATCCTCGTCGAGTCGCATCGCCTCGTGGTCCCCCTGGGCACCGAGCGCAGCCTGCTCGATGAGACGCTCGCGCTGGATGACTGGATCGACGAGCTCGGAGTACCCGGTGGCCTGCTCGACGCCATCGATGTAGAGGTCCCACTTCTCCACGACACCATCTTTGGTTCGGTGAGCGCGAGTGAGTGGGGACGTGTCGATCGGGAAGTCCATGACGAATGTCGGCCCGGTGAAGGTGGGGCTGACGTAGTGCTCGAAGAGTTCTTCGACGAGTTTGCCCGGGACCCAGGTGGGCGCCACCGAAATGCCAGCCTTCTCGCAGAGTGCGACGAGCTCGTCCCGTGATGTCCCCGGGGTGATCTGTTGGCCGACGGCGGTGGACGTCGAGTCGTAGAGATCGATCTGCGGCCATTCGCCGGAGAGATCGTGCACACTCCCATCTGCGTGCGTCACAACCAAGCCTCCGGTCACCGCGCGCGCAGATTCCTGGATCAGCTCCCGGGTCGTGCGTGCCATATCCCGGTAGTCGGCATACGCCTGGTAGTACTCGAGCATCGCGAACTCCGGTGAGTGACTCGAGTCCGAGCCCTCGTTGCGGAAGTTGCGGTTGATCTCGAAAACTCTCTCCAAACCGCCGACGACCGCGCGTTTCAGAAACAGCTCCGGTGCGATACGCAGGTACAACTCGAGATCAAAGGCGTTCGAATGGGTGACGAAAGGACGCGCAGCCGCGCCTCCGTGCATGGTCTGCAACATCGGTGTCTCGATCTCAAGGAATCCACGTGCACTCATGCTCTGGCGAAGTGCGGCGACGACATCGACGCGGAGCCGGGCCATTCGCTGCGCATCCGGTCTCATGATCAGATCCACGTAGCGCTGCCGAACCCGCGCTTCCTCGGTCATCGGTTTATGCGCCACCGGAAGGGGGCGGAGGGCCTTCGCGGCCATCAACCACTGGTCGGCCATCACCGACAGTTCACCGCGCTTGGACGTGATCACCTCACCGCGGACGAAGACAGTGTCGCCGAGGTCCACGAGGTCTTTCCAGGATTCGAGGGACTCCTCCCCCACACCCGCGAACGAGATCATCGCCTGGATCTCCGTGCCATCCCCGGAACGCAGGGTCGCGAAACACAGCTTCCCGGTGTTCCGGGAGAAGATCACTCGTCCGGCGATTCCCACGACATCACCGGTCTGTGTGTCAGGGTCGAGATCCGGGTGCGAGGCGCGCACCTGCGCGATGGTGTGGGATACGGGGACTGTCACCGGATACGGGTCGTGCCCCGAGGCGAGAAGGCGGTCGCGCTTGGCACGACGGATGCGCATTTGCTCGGGGAGATCAGGCTCGTCTGGTGCCTCCGTCACGTCGGCAGGCTAGTGGATGCGGTGTGGCCTAGCCTGCTGGTGTGTCCTTCCCACTAGAACCGCCGCAACCGATTCGGGGGGTCATCTTCGACCTGCATTCCACGCTGATTGATCAAGGTTCAGCGGATGAATGGCTAGATTCAGCCCTGGTACGCGCACCGGTGGACCTGGCACCCCAGGAACGCAACACCCTGGTCGACTTCCTCGATCTGGTCTGGGAGAACGCGCGGGTGCACGATCCGGATAGTCGACGTGATCTCGATCCGGTGCTGCACGAAGAGGTGTTCCACGCCCTCATCGATGACGGACCCGGGATCGATCAGGCCCTTGCCACGGCGCTCTACACCACCCTGCTCGACGCTTGGCATGCCTATACCGATGCGGTGCCTACCCTGATCGAGCTCCGTTCCTTGGACCTTCGCATCGGGATTATCTCCAATGTGGGAGTAAGTATCCGCCCGATTCTCGAGCGCGAGGGGCTGCTTGAGCATGTCGATGGGGTGACGCTCTCCTGCGAGATCGGGTGCGTGAAGCCCGATGCCCGGATATTCCACGAGGCGGCGAATGCCATCGGATGTGCGCCGGCGAGCGTCCTGATGGTGGGCGACAGCGGCAAGGACGACGCCGGTGCGGCCCATATCGGGATGCGGACTCTGATCCTGCCTCGCACGCGAGGCCCGGTGCATGGGTTGGGTGTGGTCCCCGCGCTCGTGCGCGCGACTCGCTAGTCCAGGTTTTTCGCGAACACCAAGCGCAGGCCGATCAGTGTCAAATCGGGCTCATGGTGGGTGATCGTCGTCGATTCACCGATCACAACGGGAGCAAGTCCCCCCGTTGCGATGACAGCAGTGGGTTCGCCGATCTCTTCGACGATGCGCGATACCAGGCCATCAACTTGGCCTGCGAAACCGTAGATCGCACCCGACTGCAGCGCCTCGACCGTGTTCTTCCCGATGACCGAGCGTGGCTTCACGAGTTCCACCTTGCGCAACTGCGCGGCACGGCTCGAGAGCGCTTCGAGGGAGATTTCGATACCCGGGGCGAGGGCTCCTCCTAGGAATTCCCCCGATGCAGACACGACATCGAGGTTGGTCGACGTTCCGAAGTCCACGACGATGCTGGGCCCGCCGTAAAGATGGTGGGCCGCCAACGTGTTGACAATCCTGTCCGCACCCACTTCCTTGGGATTGTCCGTCAGGATCGGGACACCGGTCTTGGTTCCTGGTTCGACGATGACGGTGGGCACCTCGGCGTAATAGTGGGAGAGCATGCTCCGCATCTCGCGAAGCACCGCGGGAACCGTGCTGCAGAGGGCTATTCCGGAGACCTCAGATCCACCGTCGAGGAGTCCGCGGAAGGTGAGGGCGATCTCGTCCGCAGTCGAACTCGCATTCGTGGTCACGCGCCAGGACCGGGTCAACGTGTCGCCATCGAAGAGACCGAGGACCGTATTCGTATTGCCCACGTCGATGGCCAACAGCATGGCTCTACCCCACCGTCTCCAGGTCTGCGCCGATATCCAGCACCGGCGCAGAGTGTGTCAGTGCTCCAACCGCAAGGTAGTCCACGCCTGTCGCAGCGACCTCCGCGGCGACATCCAGGGTGAGACCTCCCGAGGCCTCCAGGCGCACCCGGCCAGCCACCCGCTGCACCGCCTCCCGCATCTGATCGACGGTGAAGTTGTCCAAGAGCACGAGATCCGCCCCTGCCTCGACCACATCCGTGAGCTGATCGAGGGAATCCACCTCCACCTCGATCGGAATGTCCGGAGAGGATGCGCGTACTAGTCGGAATGCCTGCGCAATCCCTCCGGCTGCAGCGACATGGTTGTCCTTCACTAACGCGGCATCCGCCAGGGACATACGGTGATTCCGGCCACCTCCGCATCGCACCGCGTACTTCTCAAGGGCACGTAAGCCTGGCGTGGTCTTCCGGGTATCCCGGATCTGCGCGCGACTGCCCGCGATCGCATCGACCCACCGAGCGGTGAGGGTTGCGATTCCGCTGAGGTGGCCGAGGAGATTGAGCGCCGGACGTTCGGCACGAAGGAGGGCGTGGGTCGAACCGACGACGCTGAGAACGCGTGAGCCCGGTGTCACGCGTTCGCCATCCTCCGACTCCCACTCGAGGCGAACATCGTCGTCGCCCACCATCGCAAACACGGCCGCGGCCACGGGAACGCCGGCCAGGACCCCCGACGCCCTGCTCACGAGGGCGAGTCGTGACTGCTGTGACGAGGGAACCGTTGCCATCGTCGTGACATCGACACCTCCGTCGAGATCCTCGGCCAATGCCCGCGCGATGACACTCTCGACGTCGAAGGGCGCAAGTCCGGCAGCGGCGAGGCGATCGGAGACGTCCTTGGAGAGGCGGTACGTGGGATACGTCATGGAACAGGCTCCAGGGTCGAATCGAACGTACCCGCGGCATCCATATGCGTCACGAGACGCACCTGCCAGTCGACTTCCGACTCGGGGAAATCCTCGCGCCAGTGCGAGCCACGGGTCTCCTCGCGGAGGAGAGCGTGTCGAACCAAGACCTGGGCGATCGTCATGATGTTGGTCGTCTCCCAGTTCTCCGTCGTAGGTCGCACATCCTGCGGAGCAGATCGCACCACCTCGGCAAGCCATGCTGCCGCACGCCGCAGCGAGGTGGCACTTCGGAGAACTCCGGCATCCTCGTCCATGATGCGTTGCATGGGCCGGCGCAGCTGAACCGGGATGAGGACCCCCGGTGTTCCCTGCGGCATGGGCTCGGCTGGCAACAGTTCATCGGCGCTCACCGCCGCAGCGATGCGTCGGGAGAAGACCAACCCCTCCAGCAGCGAGTTCGATGCCAGTCGATTCGCACCGTGGACACCGGTGCAGGCCACTTCGCCACATGCGTAGAGGCCGCGTATCGATGAGCGCCCATCGATGTCCGTGCGCACTCCCCCGGACACGTAGTGCTGCGCGGGCGCAACCGGAATCAGATCCGTCACCGGATCGATACCGCGCAGTCGGCAGGACTCCAGGATCGTGGGAAAGCGACGAACCCACACGTCAGCTCCGAGATGTCGCCCGTCGAGCCATACGTGCTCGGTGCCGGTTGCGCGCATCCGTCGCATGATGGCCTTCGCCACGATGTCTCGCGGCGCCAGATCCGCCAGCGGGTGCTCATCAGCCATGAACGCGACACCCGCGTCGTCACGCAGAACCGCGCCTTCCCCGCGCACCGCTTCGGAGACGAGCGGTTGCTGCCCCTGGGCATGCGGGCCGAGCCACAGCACCGTGGGATGGAACTGAACGAATTCGATGTCTGCGACCGATGCACCCGCACGCACCGCGAGGGCGACACCGTCGCCCGTGGACACGTAGGGGTTCGTGGTCTGGCCGAATACCTGCCCGATCCCGCCTGTCGCGAGGATCACTGCTGGTGCCAGTGCGGCGCCGACTCCGTCCCGTTGGCCCGTGCCGATGACATGCAGGGTCACCCCTTGGGCGGCTCCGTCTGCGGAACGCAGCAAGTCCAAAACGAGTGCGTTCTCGATCACCTCGATCTCAGGTGACGCATGAACGGCAGCGACCAGGGCCCGGCTCACCTCGCGCCCTGTCGCATCACCTCCCGCGTGCGCGATCCGGTCCCGGTGGTGTCCGCCTTCGCGGGTGAGCGCGATCGAACCGGATGGGTCGGTGTCGAAGCGCGCCCCCCACTCCATGAGTTCGCGCATCGCGTGGGGACCCTCGGTGACCAGGATCGTGACACCATCGGGATCGCAGAGGCCTGCACCGGCGACCATCGTGTCGGTCATGTGATCCTCGGGTGAGTCCTCCTCGCTCAACGCCGCAGCGATGCCCCCCTGCGCCCATCGAGTGGATCCCTCATCGATCTGCGCCTTCGTGACGAGGAGCACGCGCAGTCCCAGATCGCGCAGATGCAATGCGGAGGTGAGGCCCGCAACACCGGAACCGACGACGATCGCGTCAGCGCGTGCGGTCCACCCGGGAGCAGGCGCGCGCAAGGGACCGCAGATGAGAGCGTGCTCAGACTGCACGGACGTCGACCTCCCAGTTGTCAAGGAGTCGAGTAGTACCCACGTGCCCGGCGAAGAGCAAACGACCGGGACCCGGTCCGACCGTCTCGAGTAATTCAGGACTCCGCACTACGACGTAGTCCACCGCCACGTGGGGATCGAGGCACTCCTTGGTCGTGGCGATCATGGATGCGACCGTCGACTCTTTCGTTCCCGCTTCGAGAGCACGGGGGATGCTCGCGGCCCACGCGCGCTCGTCGGGGCTGAGGTACCGATTGCGACTGCTCATCGCAAGACCATCCGGTTCGCGCACCGTGGGGACACCGATCACCTCGACCGGGAAATTCAGGTCGGCGACCATCTGCCGCACGATGACCAATTGCTGGTAGTCCTTCTCACCGAAGAACGCCACATCGGGACTGGTGATCTGCATCAACTTCCCCACCACGGTCGCCATACCCGTGAAGTGACCCGGCCTGGACGCGCCCTCAAGAATCTCCGCCAACGGTCCGGGCTGGATGATGGTGCACTCACCATCCGGATAGACATCGGTGACCTCGGGCGCGTATACGCCGCTCACGCCGGCCACTTCGCAGGTTCGAAGGTCGGAGTCGAGTGTTCGGGGGTAGACGGCAAGATCTTCGTTGGCGCCGAACTGCAGCGGGTTGACGAAGATGGTCGCGACCACCTCACCGCTAGGACCAACGCACTCACGCGCGACGCGCATCAACTGCGCATGGCCATCGTGGAGAGCACCCATCGTCATCACGACGGCTCGACGCCCCATCGACGGAGGGATCTCCGTGCGGCTCCGCCAGACATCCATCATTCGTCCTGAACCGCAAGAACACTGAGCAACGCGGCTGCCTGATCGACCGTGATCAGACCCGCGCCGAGTGCTCGGTCGGCAGCCAGCCGCCCCATGGCGCGGTAGCTCGCAGCGACCGCAGGTTCGTCCAGGACCTCGAGATGCAAAGCGACACTCTCCGCGTCGCCACGCGCGATCGGTCCGGTCAACGCCCGATCACGGAGTCGCAGGGCGTTATCGAGTGAGGCCTGCAACAACGGGGCGAGGATTCGGGTGGGATCGGACATGCCGGCCTTCTCGAGCAGATCCGCCGCCTGGGACACCAGGGTGTTCATGAAGTTCGATGCGTAACTGAGCGCGGCGTGGTACTCCACGCGCGCAGGCTCGGGTACCCAGATCCGCTCTCCACCGAGTTCGAGGGCGAGGGCTTCGGCGACCGAGCGGAACTCCTCCGACGCAGTCACACCGCAGGGGACGCCGCTCAATCTCTCGAGATCCAGCGACGTTCCGGTGAACGTCATGACCGGATGGATGGCCAAGGGAACGCATCCCTGGGCGGGTTCGAAGACGGCGAGGCCATGGCGGCCGGAGGGGTGGATCAGGAACACGCCCGGCCGGAGCACTCCAGTACTGGCCAAGCCGCGCACGAGATCGGGAAGGACGTCGTCGGGTACTGCGATCAGGATGGCTTCCGCGTCCGCGCAGATCTCCGGCACCGTGCGGATGGGCACACCAGGAAGAAGTGCCTCAGCACGGAGCCGTGACACGTCGGAGACCGCGGAGACGCCAATGATGTGGTGGCCGGCGCGACGCCATGCAGCTCCGAGCACCGCGCCAACGCGTCCCGCACCGATGATGCCGACGCGTAGCCGCGGTGGTGGCTCTGCCATGAGCGTGAGCCTACGGTGATCACATGATGCGGCCATTCCATACTGCCTGGGCAGAGACGGCCACCTTCTATCCACACCAGCGGCCGAGCGCACACTTTCGCACCAGCTCGCGATCCAGCGGCCGCATCGCGGACGCGCTCGCACGCATCGTGCTCGAGCAATGGAATCGACTCCGGAGACCGGAGGACTTCACCGTGACGGATGTCGGTGCCGATGACGGGCATCTACTCGATGCGATCCGGTCACGGATTCCCTCGCACGTGCGACCACGGATGCGGTGGCGTGCAGTCGACTTCGTCGAAGGAGAATGTGACGCCGACTGGATCGTCGCAGACATCCGCCGCGTCGAACTTCCGCACTCTCCAGGCGTCCTCGTTGCCCAAGAATTGCTCGACGACATCCCCTGCATGATCGTCGAGAACGACGAGCACGGTCGGCCCTGGGTCGTGGGTATCGAGGATGACGCCCTTCCGATACCCGTGGAACCTCTCCACTCGCACAATGATCTGACATGGCTGGACACGTGGTGGCCTGATGAGACTCCCTTTGCGACGCGCGAGGTCGGACTCAGCCGCGACCGCGTATGGCAGCGGCTGCGCGCGAGCGTCACCGCCGGTGTTGCAATTGCCATCGACTACGGACATGTGCGTGAGGAGCGCCGGTGCGGTCGCTGGGCCGGGGGCACCGTGCGTGGATTCCGATCGGGACGAGTGGTGCGGCCGATTCCCGATGGTCGATGCAACATCACGGCGCATGTGGCGATGGACTCCCTCGCTGCCGCCCCCCTCCTGCGACAGTCCGAGGTGACCGGGATCGGCGGAGCGGAAGGCGACCTGCTCTGGCTGATCGAGGATCGGGGGGCTTCGTGCGCCAGCTGATCGCCGGACTCGGGGTCACGCGCGACCTCGATTGCGATATCGCCATCGATCTGGGACACCACCATCCCAGCGCCCATGGTGGTTTCCAACTTGCGTTGACCGTCGATGGAGACACGATCGTTGCCGCGGAACCGCGGATCGGATTCCTCCATCGGAGTGCGGAGAAGTTGTTCGAGGCCCGCGACTACCGCCAGATCCTGATGCTGGCGAACCGGCACGACTGGCTTTCGGCGTTCTCCTCGGAACTGACCGTCGCGCTCGCCGTCGAAGAGGCAACCGGGATCACGGCACCCGAGAGAGCGATATGGCTGCGGATGATCTTGGCGGAGGCCAATCGCATCGCCGCCCACCTGCTGATGCTGTCCTATGTGGACCCGTCTCTCCTGAGATTGCGGGAGGACTGGGCCCGGTGGCAGGAACGCGCCACCGGTGGACGGGTGCACCCGATGATCACCCGCATCGGTGGCCTGATGAGCGACATTCCGAAACAGACATTGACCGAGGCTTGGGATCTCGCTGGGCGGAGCCGCGATGCGGCAACACGCGTGCTGATTCCCGAGCACTGGGAAACGCTCGCCATCGTCACGGAGGAGGCGGCGAACGCGGGCGCATCCGGGCCTGTGGGGTGGGCATCAGGAGTCACCGACGACCTGCGTCGCGATGAGCCGTATCTGCGCTACCGCGGGATCGACATTCGCGTGATCACCGGGCAGGGATCCGCAGCAGATCGTTATCGCATGCTGGTGGCTCAGATCCAGATGAGTGCCCAGTTGATCGACGTGTGTATCCGAGCGTGCGCGGACTCCTCTGGCGAGCCCGTGAATGTTCCTTTGCCCAAGACACTTCGGGTTCCCGAGGGCATCACCTACCTGGCGACGGAAAATCCCTTCGGACATCATGGCGTACTACTGGTGAGTAGCGGCGATAAGGTGCCGTGGCGAATGAAGTTGCGCACGCCCTCGTTCACGCATGTGCAACTGCTCTCGCATGCCCTCCCAGGGACGAGCCTGGGCGATCTCGCTGACGCCGTGGCGTCGTTCTTCCTGGTCAGCGGAGATATCGACCGCTAGTGCTCGCGGATGTAGGTCGCGAAGCGGGCGCGGAGGAGCGCCTCCGTCGTGGGATCGAGGTCAGCGGAGCCGAACATCTCGCGGACGGCACGCACGGTTTCGATGAAGGTTCCCCCCATCGATCCAAGATCGCCACCCTCCCCTTCGATCGCAACCATACCTGGCATGTGTGAGAAGAGGTCGGTGAAGAAGCCGATGTCCAGGTGCTTCTCGGCGATGTGGAATGCGCGGTGACGCAGTTCGTCGAATGGGAGATCCTCGAGCACCTCATCTGTCATGGTCCGACCCTACCGGCGTCGTTGTCACCCTCATCATCCTCGGGAATGCGGCACAGTCCCTCGAGCCAGAGGGCCGCACCCGCGAGCACGATCGACCCGGTGCCGGCCAGGACGGCGGAGCTGAAGGCCGATGCGCCCGCCGGGGTCGCGAGGGCGGTGACTGTCGCCACCGCGATGCCGGTGTAGATCCCCACGACCACTGCGCCCGTCCGCGACGCGGCCATCGCGAACGCCGCAGTGCGCGCAGCGGCGATCGGGGGAACCGGAATGGATCCAGGATCCTTGCGCAACCGCGGGCGCAGGAAGAAGGTCCACGCAGCCAGGGCGATCGCCAGGAGCCAGATGGCCGTCCCCGCCAGAAGCGGTACCGGAATCGAGCGACCGGTCTGACCCGACACGATCTCGACAAGGCCCCACCCCACCGCAACACCGACGACCGCGATGGCGATGAGGAACGGGATTCGGGTCGGCTTCATGACTCGCCCACGCGCGGTCCCTCGAGCACTGTGCACCCGGCCGTATCCAGGCCTGCAACGAGGTCACGGATCGGACCGACTCCGGGAAAGACTGCATCGGACTCCGCATCGCACCACGGCACAAGGACGAAGGCACGCTCGTGGGCGCGGGGATGGGGAACCTGCAACTCGGGATCGACGGAGCGGAAGTCGTCGTAGGCGATCAAGTCGAGATCAAGCGTGCGCGGGCCCCAGTGCACATCGCGGATACGACCGTGCTCTGCCTCGATCGAGTGCAGGTCGGCGAGCAGGGTGTGGGGATCGCGATCGGTCTCCACGATGATGACCGCGTTGACGTAGTCGGGTTGCTCGGGTCCCCCGATGGGTGCGGTGCGGAACAGGTGCGATCTCCCGACGATGCGAACCCCCGGAGTGCGATCAATGCGGTGCGCGGCGTCATGCAGATGGTGCGCTGGATCATCAAGATTTGCACCGAGCGCGATCACGGCCCTACTCATGGTCGAAGGATCCGCACGATCACATCGTCGAAGGGCACCGGAATGGGTGCCGAGGGCTTGTGCACGGCCACCTCGATCCAGTCGATCACCTCATGTGCGAGGACATCACCCGCGATGCGTTCGGCCACAGTCTCGATCAGATCGCAGGGATCCCCGGTGATGTGCGCATGGACCCGCTCAGCAACCGACGCGTAGTTCACGGTCTTTGCCAGATCATCACTTTCCGCAGCCGGGCGGGTAGAAACGCCGAGCACTACGTCGACGACGAACTCCTGTCCGTCTGCACGCTCGGAAGCGAGGACCCCGTGATGACCGAACCCACGAATGCCCCGGATCTCAATGGTGTCGGTCACGTCTCCCCATCCCACCTCGCGGCAACCGCGAGGGCATCGCGCGTTGTACGCACATCATGGACCCGTACCCCCCAGACACCCGCGCGGGCGCAGAGGGCGCTGATCACCGCCGAGGCTGCATCGCGGCCCCGCATATCCCGCGGAGTCCCTTCGGAATCGGCGAGGAGCGCACCCAGGAATTTCTTGCGCGACGCACCGACGAGCACTCGAAAGCCCGTCGTGACCCACCGATCGAGATCCCGCAGCACGGTCCAGTTCTGCTCGATCGTCTTCGCGAACCCGATACCGGGATCGATGATGATCGAGGATTCACGGATGCCAGCGATCGCCGCCGCACGGGCGCAGGTCAGTGTTTCCGCGCGGACTTCTTCCGCCACGGAGGTGTAGCGGGTGAGCTCATCCATGTGTGCACTGTGCCCACGCCAGTGCATCACCACGTAGTCGCACCCGAGCTCTGCCACCGTCGCATACATCGCCTCATCGGCCTGGCCGCCTGAGACGTCATTCACCATCGACGCACCCGCCTCGACCGCTCGCCGGGCCACCTCCGCACGCATGGTGTCGATGCTCACCCGGACTCCCGCAGCCGTCAGGGCTGTCACGACGGGGATGACGCGATCCAACTCCTCGGATTCGGGTATGCGCTGCGCACCCGGCCGCGTGGATTCGCCGCCGACGTCGACAACGTCGGCTCCCATCGCGTGCATCGCGAGTCCGTGGGCAATCGCCGTCTCGCGGTTGGCGTGCTCGCCACCATCGGAGAAGGAGTCGGGGGTGACGTTCAGGACGCCGAGCACGAGAGGCGTGGCCGGCACGGCTACCTCCCGATGATGAGTGACATCGCCTCGGAACGCGATGCAGCAGAACTGAGCACTCCCCGAACCGCGCTCGTCACGGTCGTCGCACCGGGCTGACGGACACCGCGCACCGACATGCACATGTGCTCGGCCTCGATCACCACGATCGCACCCATCGGGTCGAGGATCGACGTCAGGGACTCGGCGATCTGTGTGGTCAAACGCTCCTGGACCTGCGGCCGACGAGCGAAGACGTCGACGAGCCTGGCGAGCTTCGATAAACCGGTGATCCGTCCATTCGCGTTGGGGATGTACCCGACGTGCGCGACACCGAAGAAGGGCAGAAGGTGGTGCTCACAGGTCGAGTACAGGGCGATGTCCTTGACCAAGACGAGTTCGTTGTGACCGAGATCGAAGGTGGTGGTGAGCACCTCCTCGGGACGTTGATGCAATCCACGGAACATCTCCGAATACCCCCGGGCCACCCGGGCCGGTGTGTCGCGTAGTCCGTCGCGCTCGGGGTCCTCGCCGATGGCGATCAATAGATCACGGACAGCGCGCTCCACTGCGGCTGCATCGAAGGGACCCACGGCCCGGTCTGCGGGCAGTGAGACCGCGGTGATGTCCCCCATGGCTAGTCGGCGACCTCGGACGCCGCGTGCCCGTTCGAGGAACTCAGCTTGGCGGGGGTAGGGATCGGCCCGCGATGGTCCGGTGCACGACGGGCGGAGCCAGTCCACGCAGGTCGCGGCTGACGGAGCCGCAATGCAGTGAAGATCTCCTCGATCTCCTCTTTATCGAGGGTCTCCCGTTCGAGGAGGGCGAGGACCATGGCGTCGAGCACATCCCGGTTCTCGACCAGAACGTCGTAGGCCTCCTGGTGCGCCGCCTCGATGAATCCCCGAACCTCCGCATCGATGGCGGCGGCGACCTCCTCGGAGTAATCCCGGCTATGTCCCATGTCACGTCCGAGGAACACCTCGCCCTGCTCTTGGCCGTACTTCACCGCACCGAGTCGCTCGGTCATGCCGTACTGGGTCACCATCGCGCGGGCGACGGCCGTTGCCTTCTCGATGTCGTTGGCCGCCCCGGTGGTGGGATCGTGGAAGATCAATTCCTCTGCAGCCCGGCCACCGAGCATGTAGGCGATTTGGTTCAGCATCTGACTGCGGGTGGTGGAGTACTTGTCCTGGTCCGGCAACACCATCGTGTAACCGAGCGCACGACCGCGCGGCATGATCGTGATCTTGTGGACCGGATCGTTTCCGGGGAGAGCTGCCGCGACCAACGCATGCCCAGCCTCGTGGTAGGCGGTGATCTTCTTCTCCTGCTCGTCCATCACCCGCGTGCGCTTCTGCGGGCCGGCAATGACACGGTCGATCGCCTCGTCCATCGCCTCATCGTTGATGACGTCGAAGCCGGAACGAGCAGTAAGCAGCGCTGCCTCATTGAGCACGTTCGCAAGGTCGGCGCCCGTGAATCCCGGCGTGCGACGCGCAACGGCCATGAGATCAACGTCGTCGCTGATGGGTTTGCCCTTGGCGTGCACCTGGAGGATTTGGGATCGACCGTTCAGATCCGGCCGCTCCACGGCGATCTGACGATCGAAGCGTCCGGGACGCAGCAGCGCGGGATCGAGGATGTCGGGGCGGTTCGTGGCAGCGATCATGATCACGCCACCGCTGACGTCGAAGCCATCCATCTCGACGAGCATCTGGTTCAGCGTCTGCTCGCGCTCATCATGACCACCGCCGAGCCCGGCACCGCGGTGGCGTCCCACCGCATCAATCTCGTCAACGAAGATGATCGCCGGCGCGTTCTGCTTGGCTTGCTCGAAGAGATCGCGCACTCGGCTCGCGCCCACGCCGACGAACATCTCGACGAAGTCGGAACCGGAAATGCTGTAGAAGGGAACGCCCGCCTCACCCGCCACTGCGCGCGCCAGCAGCGTCTTGCCGGTGCCGGGGGGGCCGTAGAGCAATACGCCCTTGGGGATCTTCGCCCCCACAGCCTTAAAGCGATCAGGATCGGCCAGGAAGTCCTTGATCTCCGCAAGTTCCTCGACTGCCTCCTCCGCCCCCGCGACGTCGGCAAACGTGGTCTGCGGCATGTCCTTGGTGATCACCTTCGCCTTCGACTTGCCGAAGCTCATCAGGCGGCTACCTCCGCCTTGCATCTGGCTGAAGATGAAGACCATCAAGAGGATGAGCAGAGCGAAGGGTAGGAGTGAGACGAAAAGAGAAACGAGCAGGTTCTCGGACGGTACGACGACGTTGTATCCCCCGGGCAACTGTCCGGAGTCCGCCCGTGCCTGGAGCAGCGACTGGAGCTCGACGCCCTGGCCGGTGACGTAGGTGGCCCGAACCTGGGACCCGTCCTTCAGAGTCAACTCGAGGATCTGGTCACGATCGATGATGGTGGCGGTGTCGACCTCACTGGACGTGATCGCGGCGACGGCCTTGCTGGTGTCGATCTCCTCGGGAGCACCAATCCCCGAGACGAAGCTCGATCCGATCAGCACGAAACCCACGGCCAGGGCGATCCAGAAGATCGGCCCACGCAGGATGCGCTTCATATCCACCGTACGACGGTACTACGGTGACCGGTCCCACTCATCCGCGGCCGAAGGGGCTGTGGTCCGCCCTGCGCGAACGATCAGGAGTAGACGTGCGGTGCGAGAGTCCCCACGCAGCGCAGGTTCCGGTAGCGCTGGGCATAGTCGAGGCCGTACCCGACCACGAATTGATTGGGGATGTCGAAGCCCACGTATCGAGGGAGCACCTCGACGCGCATTGCCTCGGGCTTGCGCAATAGCGTGAACACTTCCAGTGACGCGGGCCCGCGCGCGGACAGATTCTTGAGCAGCCAACTCAGCGTGAGACCGGAATCGACGATGTCCTCCACAATCAACACGTCGTGACCGGTGAGGTCGCGGTCGAGGTCCTTCAGGATGCGCACGACACCACTCGACGTGGTGCCCGATCCGTACGACGATACAGCCATCCAGTCCATGTCCGCGTGGATGGTCAGGGCTCGGGCCAAATCGGCCATGACCATGATCGCGCCCTTCAGGACTCCGACGAGCAGCAGGTCCCTGCCCGCATAGTCGCGATCGATCTGGGCGGCCAGCTCCGCGATTCGTGACCGAATTTCCTCCTCCGTGAGCAACACATGGTCGAGATCGGATGCGACGTGCGACTGATCCACGGATCACTCCTGGTGGGTAGCGGTGCGAAGGAGTACCAGCCTTCCATAGTCGACCCGTGCCGTCACACCACCGGGAAGATCGCAGTCACCCTGTCCATGCCAATCGGAGACGTAGGTGTCCAGCGTGCGGACGTGATCGAAGGTCAGTTCGCCTTCCCCGGATACATGCTGGTGCATCGTGCGCAGCACCCGGGTCCGGATGGCCCGCGGCAATTCCGCGAGTGCGGCGAGCTCCGCAGAGACCACGCCCCCCTCGTCCTCGACGATGCGCGCAGCCTCCTGCTCCGTCCAGGCATCCAGCACATCGGCGTCGTCAGCGAGCAAAGCCGCACTGCGCGAGAGACCCTGCACCACACCGGGTCCGAGCTCGTCCGTGAGTTCGTCAAGCCAACGACGCGCCCGAACACGGCCGAAGCGTGGATCGCTGTTATGCGGATCCCTCCAGGGAGTGATGCCGATCGGGTCGCACACCTCCGCAGCGACCGCGTGGACATCCGCACGCGACAGGTCCAAGAAGGGCCGATGCCACGGGGGTGCGCAGGCACGCATCGCGGCCAGGCTCCGGGCACCCGCGCCCCGACTCAGCCGCAACAGGACGGTCTCCGCCTGATCCTCGCGGGTGTGGGCGAGCAGGATCTGCTCGCTCCCCCGACGCTGTGCCAGGTCGAGGAGTGCCGACCGCCGCGCGTCACGTGCCGCCGCCTCCGGTCCACCTTCGGCAACGACATCGACCGTGAGGACTTCGACATCCGAAGCATCCAGCGCCCGGCAGGCCCGGGCAGCCTCGGCCGCGATGTCCGCGGACCCCGTCTGCAACTGGTGATCGACGATCCCCACCGTCAGGGGCACACCCGCGTGGCGCGCGAGCCAGACCGCGGCAGCCACCAGTGCGAGGGAGTCGGGACCACCAGAGCATCCGACGATGATCGATCCCGGTGCGATGCAACGCTTCACGGCATTCCGTGCGGCGAGCAATTCCCCCGACGCCTCACTCATGCCGCGGTGCGCTCCGACCATTGAGCCGGTGCAGCGATCTCCTCGAGGGTGGGGAGCGCATCGGGTCCACTCCAGAGCGCGTTGACCCGCGCCATGCCTCCGGCATCCACAAGGCTTCGGATGAACGAGGCGCCATCGCGGTACTGGCGCATCTTGGCCTCAACACCCAGCAGCGTGCGGATGATCCGATCCATCCCGTGCGCGGAGTCGCGACGCACCTCGAACCGCTCCCGGATCAGTGCGACCGAGGGGATCACCTCCGGACCCGCGAGGTCCATGACCACATCCGCATGGCCCTCGAGGACGGTCATGAGTGCCATCAATTCGCGCAGTGCGGTGCGCTGTTCCTCCGTGGGCGCAAGGTCGGTGACGGCCAGATCCGAACGTCCACGAAGTGCGCGCGCGACGGTCGTGACGACAGCGGTGAGCCACGCGAGCGAATCCCGCAATCCGAGCTCCGGCGGCTCGAGGAGGATCTGCACCCGCTTGATGAAGTAGTCGCGCAACCACGGCACCGCACCGAATTGGACACGGTGCGTCTCCTCGTGCAGACATACCCAGAGCCGGAAATCGGCAGCGGGAACGTCGAGGGTGCGCTCCGTTGCCGCGATCGTCGGAGCCACGAGAAGGAGCGATCCGGGTTCGGCCACCACTTCGTACTGACCCAGAACGCGACCGGACATCCACCCGAGGGTTGCACCGATCTGAAGTGCGGTGGCCCGGGAACCGAACGCGTGCACAGCACCGGCGCCGACGCGCGAGTCGAGGTGCTCCGTCAGAGCGGCGAGTGCATCGATATTGGAGCGGATCCAGCGCTGCCGGTCGGCCACGATCGTGCGATGACCGGGGACCGCCACCAACCCGGTGATCGCGTGCACCTCCGAGGCGGCCTGCTCCGCGAATTCCGCCAACTGGTGGGTCATGGCGCGCACCTCGCTCGCGCCCACCTCCGGTCCCGTCGGTGCGAGTCCGGAGGCGACCGCGCTGGCCAACTCCCAGTCGACGACGGACACCCTTATCGGGCCCCCGCTGGCGCATCAGGGGCGGGCGGGCGGCACACCATCACCGTGCACACACCGTGCACCGACCATGGGCCCACGGCGTAGGGAATGAGGAGTGCATCGCCCTTGGCGATCTCAAGCGCGCCGGCAGCGGCCGTGAGCACACCGGAGCCTTCGGTGACGAGCGCGATTGCGAATCCAGCCGCGACATCGACGGCGTTTCCGGTGGAGCTGAGTCGATGGAGGCGGAAGTACTGCTCCGCTTCGGCGGGCATCGCGGTGTGGAGTCCGGCCTGCTCGATGCTCTCGCGACTGAGGACAAGAGCGTCGAGATCGGATGCGTTCACCGCGGAGTAGTCCACGGCGTCAAGTGCCGTATCGAAGCCGAGATCCAAGTGCCCATCGGCGAAGCCGTCGACGGCGAATCCCTGCCACTCGAGCAGGATCGACAGATCGGTGGGTTCCTGGAGTTCCAAGACGAAGACACCCTCCTGCACGGTGTGCGGTAGCCCCGAGGGCACGAGCATCGCGTCACCCGGACGTACCTCACGCGTTTGCAGCGACTCGAGCAATGCATCGCTGTCACGATTCATCACCCAGTCGCGGACACGAGCACGATCCATGGTTTCCCGGAATCCGACACCGACCCGCGCACCGGCGGGAGCGTCGAGGACGTACCAGGCCTCGGTCTTTCCATGGGCCAGGCCGAGATGGGTGCGGGAGAACTCACGATTGGGATGCAGGTGCACCGGGAGGCGTTGGCCGAGATCGAGAAGCTTCACCAGCACCTCGGCGCTGGTCCCGTAGCGGGCCACGTGATCCGGGCCAAGCCAGGCGTCTGGGTCACGGTGCATGTGCTCGAGCAGCAGGGTGCCGTCGGGGAGAACGGTCAGCCCCGCGGGCGCCTGCCCGAAGCGCACCGTGGTGGATCCGATCCACTCCTCAGGTCGTTGCGGTCCACCCGGTCCATGACGTAATGCACCGATCCGGTCCCCGCCTCGGTAGAAGTGGTCGAACTGATTGACCGGAAGCCGGATTGGCATGGTCACGTTGCTCATCGGCACCCACATTCAACGAGTCGTACGGCGATGCGGTCCATTGTGTCGCGCGCACGCAGGGGGCTGCGCACGTCATTGCCCACAATGGCGAAAACCAGGAGGCGCTGGTCGCGGTCGATGACCCATCCGGCCAACGACCCGACCCCGGTGAGCGTGCCGGTCTTGGCGAAGACCGCACCCCGCCCCGCCTTCGTGCCGCGGGTATCGAAGCGGTCCGCGAGGGTTCCGGTCACCCCGGCCACCGGGAGGCCCGCGGCCACCGGGGCCCAGCTGGGCTCCTCCCCGCGCGCGATTACGGTCAACACATCGGTCAAGGTCTCCGCCGGGAGCCGATTCCGGGGTGACAGACCGCTCGCGTCGGAAAGTTGAACCCCGGTGAGGTCGATGCCCGCTTCACCCACGATCTTCTCGGTGGCGCGTGCACCGCCGGTGAAGCTCCCTTCGCCGAGCACCTCCTCACCGACGAGGTGACCCAGGGCCTCTGCGTAGTCGTTATCCGAGTCGGAGAGCATGCGCTGCACGATTGCGGAGATCGGCGCAGACTCCACGCGCGCGAGTTCCTCGGCTCCGCCGGGCGTGATGCCACGCCGTACCGACTTCACCGTGATACCGAATCCACGTAGGTATCCCGCGAGAACCTGCGCCGCCTCGCGTGCGGGATCCGATACCCGTGAACGTGCTCCCGGGCGCACGCGTCCACTGTCGACGACGAGCGCGGATACCGGGGCCGCCACACCGGCCTGCGGTAAGCTGCGCTTCCACCCCGGACCCAACGTTGGTCCCGTGAAGAGTGAATCGTCGAAGACCAATCGCACGGTCGTGTCCGTTCCCAACGACACAGAAATCTGCCGCGCCAACTCCCGCATCGATGCGGCTCCACCCGAGTCCGGGTCGGTGGACTTAGCCCGACGCAGCGTCGGGTCACCGCCACCCCGCACGTAGACCCGCTGGCCATCCCGGTAGGCGACCGTGGCCAGCCGTGCGGAGGGTCCCAATGCCTCGAGTGCCGCCACCGCGGTGAGGATCTTCTGGGTCGATGCCGGAATGAGTGGTTGCGCGCCACGTCGATCGAGCAACGTCGTCTCCGTCGCCGGATCGACGACGACGATCGCGGACGATCCCAACACCTTTGACCGTGCAAGTGGCCCCAACGCCTCGACCACCCCCGCAGCCGTCGGTGCGGGTGCGGTGGAGCCGACAACGGGAAGTGGAACACCGACCGCGGGAGCGGGAACGGGCGGGAGCGGGTTCGCCTGGGCAGAGACGGGCCACACCAGTCCGACGGCGACGACCGCGGTGATCCATCGTGCCCGCACCAGCGTTCCCTTCGTCGGAAGCCCCGCTAGCCTACGGAGGAGAGCCATTTCGAAGACGAGGTGTCATGGAACCACTCGAGTTCGACGTCACCATCGAGATTCCCGCGGGAAGCCGGAACAAATACGAGATGGATCACACAACCGGGCGCATACGTCTCGATCGCATGCTCTTCACTTCGACGCGCTACCCGCACGACCACGGATTCATCGAGGACACCCTCGGCCAGGACGGCGATCCCCTCGACGCGCTCGTGCTCGTCGCGGAGCCGACCTTTCCCGGCGTCGTCATCCGATGCCGGGCCGTCGGCATGTTCCGCATGACCGACGAGGCCGGCGGTGATGACAAAGTGCTCTGTGTCCCAGCCCGGGATCCGCGCGTCGAGCACATCCGGGACATCCACCATGTTCCCGAGTTCGACCGCCTCGAGATCCAGCACTTCTTCGAGGTCTACAAGGACCTCGAGCCCGGGAAGTCAGTGGAAGGCGCCACCTGGGTGAGCCGCACCGAGGCGGAGCATGAGATCAGCGAATCCTGGGCCCGGCAGCGGGCTCGCTGATCTGACTACGGCGTGGCTGTCGCCGACGGGTCAACCGGTGCGTCGGTATTGATCGTGACCTTGAGCGGTGTGAAGGTCTGGAATCGCACGGGTTCAGGCAGCGGCACGAACCCGAATCCCTCCAATGAGCCCTGGCCCGCCAGACGCACCAGGAACTGACCGAAGGACAGCGGCAGCGGATCCCCGGGGGTGTCGCAAATGAGAGCGTGTGCAATGGCGACCACCGGCCAACCCGCGAGCGGCTGACCTTCCTGAAGCACCACCTTCGAGGCTGCGAGGTCGAAGGACTCGGGGGTCGGGATGCCTCCGAGGGCGGGGCTTGCCGTCATGTTGCCCGCGTCGTCGAAGGTCACCACGGTGGCGCCGGCACCGACCTTGGCCAGTTGTGTGTCGTCTGGTGAGATCGTCACCAACTCACCCTTCTCACCGCCCTCTGTCGGAAGATATGCGGGAAGACTCGCGGGCGCTAAGCCCGCGGAGATCACGGTCGTCGTGGGCAGGATCGCCACGGTCGCATCGGCCAGCAGCATCGCGTCGAGGAGCTCCTGGGTCGTCGCGAACGTCTGGGCGCCATCGATCGTCCCCACGACACCCTTCGTCCACTGGTCGGGGACCTGCTGGGTCAGCCACGCGGTCATGGCCTCAACGGAGCCTTGGGGGGTGTCCAATGCCAATACGGTGATCTCAGGAAGTCCGGAGAGGTCATAGCCTTCATTGGGATCCGCGATCAGTGGATCCTCGAACGACGTCACGGTGCCATTCAGAACTCCCGCCACGGCCTCCGGGGTGAAGAGCAGACCCTCGAGTCCGATCACGTTGAAGCCCACCGTCACCTGGTAGCCAAACGCGGGAATTTGGATCACGGAGCCCGAACTGCACTGGGTCGAGGTGAACGCGGAAATCTCATCTGGACTGGGGGTGCCGCTGGTGATGTAGACGGGGGCTGGGTCACCGACCGGGACCTCCGTGACGGTCTGCTCGGGGCAGACCCCACCGAGTCCAGCCCCCACGGCGGCGATGCTGCCGAGGAATTGCTCTGGAACCGCCACCGCGACGTCACCGCTTTGGCAGGTGATCTGCGACTCCGCCACCGCTGCCAGAACATCGGGCGGCATCGGCGGCGTGCACGAGGTCACCAGAAGGGAGACGGCTCCAGCACATGCGGCGAGGGCGATGCCTCGGTTGACCTTTCGGACCCGAGGCATCGCCCCTACCTTTCGCGTGTACTGAGGTGGGTGAGAGCTACTTGACGAGCTGGACCAGTTCGCGCGACTTCGCCAGAACCTTGCCCGCGACGGGAACGTAGCCGAGGCTCGCTGCCTTCGAGGGGCCGCACTTCTGGATCGTGTAATCGAGGAACTGACGGACACCGAGGCCATTCGGGCCACGACCATCCGTACGTGCCAGGGCGTAGGAGAAGATCGACACCGGGTAGGCGCCCGGAACCTTCAGGTTGTAGTCGAGCTGGACCAAACCCTTCGCATTGATGTTGGTCTGCGACGCGAGGTTCTTCGCTGCCGAGGCGGACGACGGTGCCACGAACTCACCGTTCGCATTCTGGATGCGCGCGGCGGGGTAGCCCTTGGCGTCACCAAGATCCACGTAGCCGATGGCACCCGGGGTAGCGGCCACAGAGGACATCACGCCGGCGTTGCCCCGACCCGAGAGCGAGTTGGCGATCGGCTTTCCACCGGGGAATGCCGTGCCGAAATCGTTCTGCACCTTCGACCAGATGGTCGGTGTCCAGGCGTTCAGGTGCTGCAGGGTGTTGTTCGAAGTTCCCGAGCCATCGCTGCGGTAGACCACCGTGATGTTTTGCTCCGGGATCGAGGCAGCGATGCGCGAGTTATCCTTGAGGATCTCCGGATCCCTCCAGGAGGTAATCACCCCGCCGAGGATCTTCGCCAGCGTCGTCTGCTTCAACTGAATCGAGGACCCAAGAGTCTTACCATTCTTGGCGTTGACCAGGTTGATCGGGAAGGTCACTGCCCCGCCGATGACCGGGATGTACTCCCACTCGAAGGTCGGCTCACCGCTTGCGTAGGCGCTGTCGGACATGGCGAACACGAACTGGCCATTGGTGAAGTTGCGCTGGCCTGTGCCGGAGCCGGTCCCCTGATAGGAGACGGTGAAGTTGCTCTGGGAAGCGTTGAAGTCACCCAGGCACGCCCGGATGAAGACCTCGGGGAAGGTTGCCCCACCAGCTGGGATGGTCTGATTTGCAGAAGCGGGGGATGCAAACGCGATGGTCGAAGCCGCGACTGCCATGCCCGCGAGGATCGCAAGTGAGCGACGCACGTGGAACTCCTTTGTCGACGATACGGACTGTTGAAATGACCGTAGGTTTCCCGCGTGACGTGGAGTCATCCGAATATCAACCTTCTACTGACGTCTGGGTGAACAGTGGGTGTCCACGTGAACGGACGATTAACCGAATCGCCCGTTTACGTAATCGAGGGTCCGTTGATCGCGCGGATTCCCAAAGATGTCCGTGGTGGGACCCTGCTCCACGACATACCCGGGCTCGTTCTCCGCAGCAAGGAAAAATGCCGTGTAATCGGAGACGCGGACGGCCTGCTGCATGTTGTGCGTCACGATGATGATGGTGATTTCCTTGGAGAGCTCCCGGATCGTCTCTTCGATCTTGAGGGTCGACGCGGGGTCGAGGGCCGAGCAGGGCTCATCCATCAGGAGCACATGCGGCTGCACGGCCAGGGCACGTGCGATCACCAGGCGCTGCTGCTGACCACCAGACAACTCACCCGCCGCTGCATTGAGACGGTCCTTCACTTCGTTCCACAGACCAGCAGCGCGCAGGGTTTCTTCGACGATGTCGTCGTGATTGGGTCGCTTCATCCCCGACAACTTCAACCCGGAGAGCACATTGCCACGAATGGTCATGCTGGGGAAAGGATTCGGCTTCTGGAACACCATGCCGATCTTCAACCGAATGTGCGTGGGATCGACATCGGGAGAGTAGATGTCCTTGCCTTCGTAAAGGACTTCACCGGCAAGAGCGGCGCCAGGAATCAACTCATGGAGACGATTCAGGGTGCGGATGAAGGTGGACTTACCGCAGCCGGAGGGGCCGATGAGCGCGGTGACCGTCTTCTTGGGGAACGGGATACTCACGCCCTCGAGCACCTTGCGCTTACCGAACCACACGGAGATGTCACGAGCATCCATCTCGATGGGCAAGCCAGCTCGACTATCGCTCAGCTCGACCTCGAGGCCCTCGATGCTCTTCTCGAACTCTGCAGTGGACATCTCTTCCTTCTCTCTACTTGACCTTGCCTCGCCCGATGATGCGGGCGATGACGAACAGGATTGCGACGATGATGATCAAGACCAGGGCTGCACCCCACGCACGGGTGACCGCGTCGGGGAAAGGCTGGGCTACGTTGCCGAAGATGTAGGTGGGTAGCGCCGCGATGGGAGAGTTGAACGGGTTATAGACCGTCGCATCGCTCGTCCCGGTGACCAGGACCAAGGGTGCCGTTTCTCCCACGACTCGCGCCATTCCCAGGACGATGGCCGTCACGATGCCGGTCTTCGCCGCAGGGAGGACCACCTGCAACACGGTGCGAGCCCGCGTGGAACCCAACGCAAGTGCTCCGGTACGAAGGTCTTCCGGAATGAGTCTCAGGACTTCCTCTGCCGTACGTGCCACTGTGGGGAGCATCAGAATCGCGTAGGCGAGACCACCCGCAAACGCACTCGGCCCCATGGCCCCGGTGAGAATCAATACCGTGAGAATGAAGAGGCCCGCGACAACCGAGGGGACCCCGGACATCGCTTGCACGAAGAAGCGCACGTACGGCACCGCACGTCCACGAACTTCCGTGACGTAGATAGCGGTAGCAATTCCGACGGGGATGGCGACGAGCATGGAAATGAACACGATGAGGAGCGTTCCAAGGACCGCGTGGGCCACGCCTCCGTACTCGAGGGAAGTGCTCGGACTGATGTAGAAGTTGTTCTGCGTCAGGAATGACACACTGACGGCCTTCAACCCGTTGATGAACAGGGTGACGATGAGCGAGATGAGGATGACCAGGCTGAAGATGCTTCCGCCGATCGCCAACACATAGATGAAGGCGTCCGCAACACCGTTCTTGCCCTTGGAGACCGCTGCCGCCACCCCAGCCGCCAGCAGTTGCAGTGGGAGGTAGATGATGATTATGACGATCGGGTCGGGTATCGCCGTGGCGAAGAGGAAGTAGCCCGCTATCAGCGCGGGAATGACGACGGCGAGCGCCACGCTCCACGTGAATTTCGGTGTGCGGCGCCTCCAGGGGTGCTGAGGTTCCTGGGTCCGCAGGGATTGGATCTTTTCGCTATCGAACAACATCGTGGTCATCGCTGAAGCCGCCCAGTCCTGCTGACAATGAGATTGGCGATTACGTTGACGATCAGGGTGAGCACGAAGAGGAAGAAGCCTGCTGCGAGCAACAACTGAATCTCAAGTCCTGCACTGGCCTCACCGAACTTCGACACGATGAGGGATGCAACGGAACCGCCACCGGACTCGATGATCTGGTACCAGTTCGTGTCGAAGACGATCTTAAGCACGAAGAAGATCGCGATCGTCTCACCGAGTGCACGCCCGAGCCCGAGCATGATTCCGCCGACGATGCCACCGCGCCCATACGGGAGTGCGACGTAGCGCAACATGGTCCAGAGGGATCCGCCCAGAGATTCCGAGGCGTTGATCAGTTCCGGTGGCGTTCGGGCGAGGACCTCACGGGAAACCGCGGTGATGATCGGAATCATCATGATGGCCAGCACGAATCCGGCGATGAACGGTGTGCCGAGGAAGTTGCCCGAGTTGTTCTGGAAGATCGGGATGAACCCGAGGTACTGGTTGAGCAGGATCTCCCATTCCTCAGCGACCGGATTGAGGATGTAGAAGGCCCACAAGCCGATGATCACCGAGGGGATGGCCGCCATCAGGTCGACGACATTGGTGAGCACCTTGGCCAACGCGGGTGGAGCGAGGAACACCATGAAGATGGCGAGCAGCAGAGCGGCGGGAATAGCAATCACCAGACCGATGACCGAAAGCAGCACCGATCCGTAGAGCATGCCGAAGATGCCGGCCTGGGGCGGAGTCGTCGTCAAGTCCCATGCGGTTGTGGTCAGGTAACTGATCCCCAGCGTCTGGAAGACGGGCACGGCTTGGGCTCCGAGGAACACCGTGATGCCTGCCAGAACCGCGAGGGCCGTGAAAGCCAGTGCCGTAATGGTGCGGTTGAAGATGCGGTCACCGCGATGGGAGGTGGCGGCCGATTGGAGGTCGCGCATGACCTCTGTGCCCGCCATATCCGTACCCAATCGCCTCCCGGTATCCGAAAGAGCATCAGAAGGGGTACCGGGTCAAAACAACAGGTGAACGAACGGTGAACGAGCTAGGGGCGCGGGTGGTCCCCGCCATGGATCTGGTCGAGGGCGTGGCCCAGCACTGGTCCCAGAGCGGCGAGCCCATCCCGGCAGCCCCCCGGCGATCCGGGCAGGTTGATGATCAGGCAGTTCCCGGCGATACCGGCGATCCCCCGGGACAGCACGGCGGTGGGTACTCCGTGGGCTGCCCCGTAGGAACGCACCGCCTCGGCGAGCCCGGGTGACTCACGTTGGATCACCCGACGGGTCATCTCGGGAGTGAGGTCGCGCGGTGTGTGCCCGGTTCCCCCAGTGGTCACGATGAGGTCGAATCCCGCCTCCGCCGCGCCCCGCAGCGCCTCGGTGACTTCATCGCCGTCGGGCACCACCTGAGGTCCGTAGACGTCGAGACCCAGCTCACGCAGGCCGGCGATCAGGATCGGACCCGAAGCGTCCTCGTAGACACCCGACGCCGCGCGGGTGGAGACGCAGAGCACTAGGGCTCGGTAGGTCATGGTCGGGTCCAGGTGCCCGAGCGACCCCCGGTCTTCTCGAGGAGTTCCACTCGATCGATGGCCGCCATCCGATCGACCCCCTTGACCATGTCGATGATGGCCAGGGCTCCCACACTGGCACCGGTCAGCGCCTCCATCTCCACGCCGGTCCGGTCGGCGGTGCGGACGGTGACGGTGATCTCGACCCCCGTATCCATCACCTCTATATGCACGTCCACCCCATGCACCCCGATGGGGTGACAAAGGGGGATGAGGTCTGGTGTGCGCTTGGTGCCCGCGATCGCGGCGATTCGAGCGACGGCGAGAGCGTCGCCCTTGGGCACCCCCGCCCCGCGGAGGAGCTCCACCACCTCGGCACTGACCGTGACCACGGCGCGCGCCGTGGCACTGCGCTCGGTGATCTGCTTACCGGTGACGTCGACCATGCGTGCGGCCCCGCTGGCATCCAGGTGCGTGAAATCACTCACGGTGTGTCTCCTCTCAGGTCCACGACGTCAACCAGCTCCCCTGCCGCGACCGACGCAACCCCCTCGGGAATCACGATGAGGCAGTCCGACGCAGCGAGTCCGCCGACGATATGGGACCCCTGTCCGCCTCCGACAGGCGTAACCGTGGTCGCGTTCACGAACCGCCCGCGCGCGAATTGCCGTTTGTTCTCCGACGAGGTCATCGCGACGTCGACACTCATGCGCACCGTCGGACGCGGTTCGGGAGAAAGTCCCCGCATACGTTGGATGGCGGGGCGGACGAAGTTCTGGAACGAGATATACGAACTCACCGGGTTTCCCGGCAGTGTGATGACCGGGATGCGGTCCTCCCCCACATGGCCGTGCCCCTGCGGCATCCCCGGGTGCATCGCCACCTTTATGAAGTCCACGGTGCCCATGTCGGTGAACACGGCCTTGACGGTGTCGTAGGCACCCATACTTACTCCGCCACTCGTCAGGATCAGATCCGCACGATGCAATTGGTCGTAGATCGCGGTGCGGAATGCCTCGGCGTCATCGACGACCGGTGGGACGCGATAGGCCTGAGCACCGGCCTCCCGCGCCGCCGCCACAAGGAGGAAGGAGTTGGAGTCTGAGATCAGCCCGCGACTCAGCTCGGTGCCCGGCTCGACGAGCTCACTGCCGGTGGAGATCACCGCGACTCGGGGCCGCGGATGGACGCGCAGAGTTCCGCGACCCACCGCAGCAAGGACCGCCAGGTGGCGGGACGAGAGGAGAGTTCCCGACGCCATGACGCGATCTCCGACGATGACGTCCTCACCTGCCTTGCGGATGCATGCCCCGACGTCGGCGCGAGCCCGGATCTGGACGACCTCGGTGCCCGCGTCGGTCGCCTCCACCGGGACGACCGCATCGCCACCATCAGGCATGGGGGCACCGGTCATGATGCGCACGCACGTGCCCTCACTCACGGGAACGCTCGGCCGATACCCCGCGGGAACGTCATCAACGACACGCAGGGTCACGGGGGTCGACTCCGTCGCGGACGCCACATCCCCGGCACGCACCGCGTACCCGTCCATCGACGAGTTGTCGAACGACGGCAGTGGCCACGTGGCGATCACGTCTTCGGCAAGCACGCATCCATGGCAGTCGGCCAAGGGAAGCTCGAGTGGCTCCAGAGCCTGCACGCTGGCGACCACGCGTTCGCGATACTCATCGACGGAGAGCACGTCGGCAGCCTACGGTCAGGCCGCATCTACGGCTCGGGACACGGAGCGATGACCTGCGGCATGGATGGCGGCCATGACGTCCTCGAGGGCGGCGAGGCTGTGGCCGGACACGAAGGTACCCACATATGGAAGTGCGGCTGCCATCCCACCCACGAGAGGGGAGTACCCGTCGGCGGCCTTGCGCGGGTTCACCCAGATGACATGGTGGGCGAGACGGGAGAGTCTTTCCATCGCGGTTCCGATTACTGAAGGGTCGTCGACCTCCCATCCATCGCTGACGATGACCACGACCGCGCCCCGCGCCATCCCGCGCCGGCCGAAACGGTCGAGAAAATCATGCAGAGCACGTCCGATCCGCGTCCCGCCTGACCAATCGGTGGCGGCCTCCGCGGCCTTGCGGTAGGCGACATCCGCCTGGGCGACATCGAGGGCGGTAGTCATGCGCGTCAGATGCGTGGCGAAGACGAAGCACTCAGCATGCAAGGCTCGGACGGCACCGCGCATCAAGTGCAGGTAGACCCGCGCGTAGGGCTCCATGGAGCCCGAGACATCGGCGATCAACACGATGCGTCGGGGCTTCAGTGTCTTCTCTCGCATGACGCGGTGCACCGGATCACCGCCAGTGCGGTGCGCCCGGCGCAGCGTTGCACGCACATCCCATTCACGACCGGCGCTGCTGCGGCGGGTGCGCCGCCCGGTGCGTGGCGGCGGGATCACGGGAAGCTTCTCCACCAGGTGCTGAATCAAGGCGAGTTCCTGCGGGGTCAGCATGGAGAAATCCCGTTCGTTGATCCTCTCCTCAATGCTGGCAGCAGCGAGCACCGACGGGTCGTCACGTGATTCATCGGACGCTTCTCCAGGAGTGGCCGACGTCCCACGTGGTCCGGAAGGTGGTCGCTCCCGACCTCCCTCGGGTCCGCGTTCCGATGTCGGAGTAGGACCCGACGCGTTGGGCTCGTCCACCGGGTGGGGAACCGACGCATCCGTCAGGTCCATGATCCCGCGGAAGACCCACGCGAAGATCCGATCGAAGATCGGTGTCTGGTCGCGATCAGTAAGAAAGACCACCTTCGCGATCCAGTACAGCTGCTCGATCGTGGTAGGTGTCACCATGGCCACGGACGCAACGAAGCGGGAACTGCGCTCCGGCGTCACCGCGATCCCCGCGTGCCGTAGTCGCTCGCCGAATGAGGTGGCGATCGACGCCAGATCCAAAGCCACCGATCCAGGGTAGGTCCTGCGGTATTCCTCCTACACTCGCGCCGTGGGGGTCCCCGGCCGATCGACCGGTATTCGCGGGTCCCTGCAGCTCGGCCGTCTCGTCGTAGCGATCGTGCTCATGGGCGTCATCGGCCTGTCGACCCTCGTGGCGGTTGTGTCCAAGTACTTCGATGGGAATCCTTTCAACCCGGAACCACTGGTATTCCCGGCCGGCCCGCAGCAGATTGTCGTGGGCAGCGATATCCAGCATATCGATCTGCTTGTGGTATCTGTGATCGGTTTCGTGTTGGTCATACTGCTTTCGACCGCTGCAGATGTCATCGCCACGACCCGAACGCGCCATCCCGAATGGTCTCTCCTCCGACCCCTACTACCGCCCCCTCGTCCCGAACTCGCACATGCACCCCTGCGCATGATCACCCTCATTCCCGCGCATAACGAGGAATCCAGCATCGCCACCACCCTGGCGTCACTGCAGGCTCAGCAACCTCCCCCGACCGGATCATCGTGGTCGCCGACAACTGCACGGGCAAAACGGAAGTGATTGCCGCCGAGATGGGCGCGGAGGTGTTCGTCACCCAGGGGAACACCGATCGCAAGGCAGGGGCGCTCAATCAGGCACTCCGAATGCTGCTGCCGACCTGCACGGAACTTGATGTGATTCTGGTGATGGATGCCGACACGGTCCTCTCCACCACGTATACGGGGACCGCACTCGATGCGCTTCAGCGCTTCCCGCTGCTCGACGCCGTCGGCGGTCTCTTTTACGGGGATCCCGGTGGGGGACTACTGGGGCAACTGCAACGCAATGAGTATCTGCGCTATCAGGGGCAGATCATCCATCGCCGTGGTCGCGTCTTCGTGTTGACAGGTACGGCCACTGTGTTCCGGGCCGAAGCCCTTGCCGAAGTGGCCGCCGCGCGCGGGGTATTGATCCCGGGGCGCCCGGGCGATGTCTACGACTCGACCGCACTCACGGAGGACAATGAACTCACGATTGCGCTGAAGTCCCTCGGGTCGCGCATGGTTTCTCCACCGCCCAGGCCGCGCATTCCCGATGACACCGTTCCGCTCATGAGCCAGAAATGCTCTAGCCGGCGGCAACCCACTCAAGACCTTTTTCCAGAACCAGGTCCTGGTCCTCGCGGTACTTGAGAACAGCCCCTAGGGTCCGCTCGACCCCGGCTGCGTCCAACGACGTGAGGCCCAACATTGCGGCCGCGTGCACCCAGTTGATCGCCTCGGCGATTCCTGGCGGCTTCTGCACATCGAGTCCGCGAAGACGCTGCACCGCTCCCGCAACTTCCGCGGCCAACGTGGGTGACACCTCTGGTGCCCGCATACGCACGATGGCGGTCGCGTGCTCGAGATCCGGATAGTCGATCCAGTCGTAGAGGCATCGGCGCTTCAGGGCATCGTGCAAGTCCCGCGTGCGGTTGGAAGTCAGGATCACGATGGGTGCCCGCGCGGCGCGGAGAGTTCCAATCTCGGGCACGGTCACCGAGTTCTCTCCGAGCGTCTCGAATAGGAAAGCTTCGAACTCCTCGTCGGCGCGGTCCACCTCGTCGATGAGGAGCACCGCCGGATTCGGCCCGTCATGGGTGATCGCCTGGAGGAGGGGTCGCTCGATGAGGTAGTCCGACCCGAAGAGGGAGTCCTCATCGAGGGGTGCGCCCGCTGCTTCTGCGACGCGGATCGACAGCAACTGACGGGGGTAGTTCCACTCGTAGATCGCCTCGGAGGCATCGATCCCCTCGTAGCACTGGAGCCGGATCAGCGGGGTGTCGAGTAACTGCGCCAGCGACTTGGCCGCCTGGGTCTTGCCCACCCCCGCCTCGCCCTCCAGCAGCAGCGGTTGGGGCAGTCGCATGCACAGGAACAGGGCAGTGGCCAGCCCTGGATCGGCAAGGTAGCCCTGGTGCGCGAGTGCTTCAGCCAACCCCTCTGGGGTGCTGAATTCCTCGACACCTGACATCAGCGACTCGCAATGAACCAGATCAGACCGATGATGACGACGAGGCCGATGACGACTGGCAGTACTCGCTTCAAGACCGGCGCCGCCGCGACCGACCCGAGATCTAGCGCCTCAGCCTGCTGCGCCGGGGCGGGCATCGCCTCAGTGGTCGTATCCGTTGCGGCGCGGGAGGCGATCACCGTTCCGAGGTTTCCCGCGAACTGAGTCACCAGGCGCCCGGCCACGTCCTGCATGACACCGCGTCCGAACTGCGCCGCTTTGCCGGTGATGGTCAGGTCCGTGGTCACATCGACTCGGGTCTCGTGCGGGGACTCCTGGCTCAACGTGCAGGTGACGATCGCACGTGCGGTACCCGTGCCTCGGGTTTCCTTGCCATTGCCTTCGATCACCGCTGTGTGCGCGGCATCGTCTTTGGAGAGGAATCGCGCTTCCCCGCCGTAGGTCATCGACACCGGGCCGAGCTTGACCTTGACATTGCCGGTGAACTCATCACCGTTCACGGTCTCCAACGTGGCACCGGGCATGCAGGGAGCGATTGCCTCGACGTCGAGGAGGGTGCTCCACGCGGTGGCGATATCCGCCGGAACGGTGAACGAGTTCCGCAATTCCACGAAGGCTCCCCAGGTCGGACCGACCCCACGTTAGGCCCCGCCGTCGTCCACCGCCACCGGATTCGCTCGGAAGACGCGCGTACCCTCACATCATGGTCACGGTTCGGCTCTTTGCTGCGGCACGGGCAGCCGCGGGGCATGACCGAGTCGATGCGACCGCCGGGACACTTGCCGAGGTCTTGGCCGAACTCATCGAGCGCTACCCCGGCCTCGGCCCCGTGCTGCCTCGGTGCAGCTACCTCCTCGATGAAATGGCGGTGCACGGCGACCACCGAGAAATCACACTCGACGATGGAAGTGCCCTCGACATCCTGCCGCCCTTCGCCGGCGGCTAACCGCCGATCGCGGACATAGGACGCGCGGGCTGGATGAACGTCGGGTCATTGATTCCGTGTCCAGGGAGTTTGGCCCGCGTCACCGAGCGCAGGATGTCGGCAATCGCCTCGCGTGTGGCCGGCTCATCCAATGACAGGTCGCGGATCACACCGCGCGCATCGGTTTCATCACGGGCGAAGAGACAGTTGCGGAACTGGCCATCCGCAGTCAGGCGCAGTCGATCGCACGCTGCGCAGAATGGCCGGGACACACTCGCGATGATGCCCACTGTCTCAGGCCCCCCATCGACGTAAAACTCCTCGGCGGGCGCAGACCCTCGGGTGGGAACCGGCGTGAGATCGAATTCGGCGGTGAGCATCTGCATGATCTCGTCGGCGGTGACCATGGCCGGCCGAGCCCATAGCCCTCCGGCATCGAGTGGCATCTGCTCGATGAATCGGAGGTGCCATCCGTTGGCGAGCGCATGTCGTAGGAGGGGAACGGCTTCGTCGTCATTCACCCCGCGCATCAACACCGCGTTGACCTTGACGGGCAGCAGACCCGCATTCTTCGCCGCCTCGATTCCCGCGAGGACGTCGTCCAAACGATCACGGTGGGTCATTGCCGCGAAGCGTTCACGATCGAGGGTGTCAAGACTGACATTCACGCGCTCGAGGCCAGCATCCGCGAGCGGCTGCGCGAGTTTCTCGAGCCGGAGGCCGTTGGTTGTGAGGGAGATCTTCGGCGCATGCGGGAGTGCGTAGATCCGGCGAACCACGTCGACAGCATCCGGACGTAGCAGCGGTTCTCCACCCGTGAGCCGCACCTGATTGATACCCATCTCCGTTGCAACGTCGAGGATGAGCATGAGCTCATCCGTGGTAAGCAGATGATCGCCGGGAATCCAGTCCGCAAAGTCGGGTGGCATGCAGTACGTGCAACGCAGTGAGCACCGATCGGTTAAGGACACGCGCATATCCCGGTGCACACGACCGTAAGTGTCGATGAGTTCGGAGCTCACGCGCAATTCACCCACTCATCGGTGCCATCGGCAAACACTTGGTGCTTCCAGATCGGGATGCGTTCCTTAGTCAGATCCACGAGCGCAATGCACGCGGCGAACGCCTCCTCCCGGTGACGCGCACTGACGGCGGCGACCAGAGCGGCTTCGCCGACAGGAATCGGGCCGTGACGATGCGCCACCGCGACCGCGATCACGTCGAATCGCTCCGCGATCTCCTGCGCCACCTCGGACAGTACGTCCTTGGCGCTCGGGTGGGCCTCGTAGGACAGGGAGACCACCGGCCGCCCGTGGTCGTTGTCCCGGACATCTCCGGTGAACAGGGCCGTGGCCCCCGCGGATGCATCGGCCACCACTGAACGCAGGATTTCGGGGTCGAGTCGCCCCTCACGCACGTCCACGTGCCGGACCTGTGACATCGTTCCATTATTGGGCCTACTGGGACGGGCTGCCCACGGGACCGGGAATCAGGAGGTGGGCCGTGCGCGAGGTCATCTCGGAACTCCTCACCGAGTTCCAGGCCGGAAGGCCCGTGGCCATGGCCACTGTCGTGCGGACCTGGAAGTCCGCACCGCGCCCAGCCGGGGCGTCGATGCTGGTCACGGGGGCCGGCGAGGCCGTCGGCTCCGTGAGCGGTGGCTGCGTGGAGGGTGCCCTCTACGACGTCGGCCAGGAAGTGCTGGAAAGTGGCTCCCACCAATTCCCGACGTACGGTGTCAGCGACGATGACGCATTCGCGGTGGGCCTCACATGCGGGGGCATTCTCAAAGTCTTCGTCGAGCGGGTCGACGCGCAGTCGTGGCCGGAGCTTCCCGGGATCGCGGCCAGCATCGCTGCGGAGGAGCCCGTGGCGGTCGCCACAGTTGTCCGTGGTCCGGACCATGTCGGGCGGCACATCGTCGTGCGCCCACACTCGGCCGAGGGCAGCCTCGGAACCCAGCGTCTCGACGACACCGTGCGCGAGGACGTGCGCGGCATGCTCGCTGGCGGCTTGACCGGTTTCCTGCATTACGGACCCCAGGGTGAACGCATGGGTGAGGGTCTCGATGTCTTCGTAGCGAGCTTCGCACCTCCTGCGCAGATGTTCATCTTTGGCGCGATCGACTTCTCGGCGGCCCTCGTCAAGGCGGGCAAACTCCTCGGGTACCGCGTCACGGTCTGCGATGCGCGGCCGATCTTCGCGACTACCAAGCGCTTCCCGGATGCCGACGAGGTTGTGGTCGACTGGCCGCACCGGTGGCTCGAGAAGCAAGCGGTGGATCGCCGCACAGTCATCGCCGTTCTCACCCATGATCCGAAATTTGACGTTCCCGCACTCAAGGTCGCCATCACAACCGATGCGGGCTTCATCGGGGCGATGGGGTCACGCCGTACACATGACAATCGCGTCATCCGACTCAAGGAAGCTGGTCTCACCGACGACGAGATCGCCCGAATCCACTCCCCCATCGGCTTGGACCTCGGGGCCCGTACTCCCGAGGAGACGGCGATCTCCATCGCCGCGGAGATCGTGCAGTCACGGTGGGGAGGAAGCGGCAGGCATCTGACACAGACGTCGGGACCTATTCACCCAGGAGTGGCGCGATGACGGTGTGCGGAATCGTCCTCGCCGCCGGTGCGGGAACCCGATTCGGCGGCCCGAAGGCGCCGTATGAATGGGACGGGGAGAGACTCGTCGATCGTGCGGTGCGCACCCTCCGCGAAGCCGGATGCGAACCCGTGTACACGATCCTCGGTGCCTGGGAGGGATCCGTCGAGAACTGCCTGGTCATCGTGAATCACGGGTGGGAGGAAGGAATGGGCTCATCCCTCCGCATCGGCCTGAAGTGGGCACGGGCAGCATCGGATGCCGACAGTGCGGTGGTGATCCTCGTGGACCAACCCGGAATCACTCCCGAGGGAGTACGCAGGGTGATCGACACTCCGGGGTCGCTGGTGCAAGCCGTCTACGGGGATAGACCGGGCCACCCTGTCCGAATCGGCAAGGAGCACTGGCAATCACTCATGGACGTCGTCGCAGACGACTCTGGAGCCCGTGACTACCTCGCCACCCATGACCGAGTGTTGGTGGATGTCAACGACGTGTGCGACGACACCGATCTCGACGTCCGTCCGACTTAACCGTGAAGGTGCGTTCCGGGCGCAAGCACCATGATCGCCGCACCAAGGACGATGAAGGCAATTCCCAGGCCTCGAATGGCAGTCGCCGACGCTAGCCGCGATTTCTCCCACAGCATCACTGCGGCGGCGATGATCATGAGACCCACGGAAGCGAGGGCCGGCATCAGGCTCGCGGTTGCAACAGTGGCGACCATGAGCAGCCAGCAGGAACGCACACACCAGATGCCCTGACGCACGCCCGCGCCCCATGGACCATCCGTGCGTCGCAGCCCGCGACAGGCGTGCAGTGCTCGGGCCGTGCTCGGGAGCACCTGCACAACGCCCGCAAGCATCCAGACGCCGCCGATCATGAAGGAGCCGAGGCTGGTGATGGGGAGGAGCGCGAGTGGTGCGGCCGCCAACACCCAGACGATCGAGTAACCCGCGAGAAATACCGTTGCACGTGACACACGATCATCAGCGACCTTCCGCATAGGGCGCAACACCGTCGGAATCATCATCGCGATCACCATCACGAACCACCCGGGAATCAGCGAATGGTGGAGTGTCGGCATGAGCAGCATCGCGATCCACGCAGCGGCCACAGTCCCGAGTGGGACAACGCGCGCCAGGATGCCCGCGGGATGGGTAGCAAAGAGGAAGCGCATCATGGTGTCATCGCTCGATGATGTCTCGGATGCCCTTCGCACCCAGGTACACCGTCAGCAGACGCACCGGCTCCGTTCCCTTGTTCATCCCGTTGTAATCGGTCTTGAGCGCCTGGATGAACGCGGTCCCCGGTGGGAAGTCGCGGGTCACGGCCGATTCGTACTCGACGGTGTATGTCCCTTCGAGAACGTAGACGTACACCGGAACTCGATGCCGGCGCCAACCCGTCTCCTGACCCGGTTCCAGCACCGTGACATCACTCGTGATGCGCGCTGGCTTCTTGGTTGGGTAGGCAATACGCTGATCGAGGATCGTGGTTTCCTGCGCATCGAGTAACAGCACGGGGCCTTGACCCGCTGCTGCCGCAGTGGGAGAGACGGCAGCATCGGTTGCGCTCTCGTCGCTTCCGCCGCAGGCGGTCAACAGTGCAGCGCACACGATGACGAGAACACCGCGACGTCCGGGGGAAACGCGCATGCGGCTACGGTAACCCAGAGGCCGATAGGAGATCAGAGCTTTAGGAAGGACGACGTGAATCTCCCCATTCCCGCCGTGCTGCGGCCCTCGCGTTCGGTGCCTGTCACTCGATGGCGGGCGGATTCCCGGTGGCGGGCACGACCGATGACGTACGTGGTGCTTGTCGCCGGATTGTGGCTCTTCGGAACCGGCGAGGCCTTGATCGTGGACGCAGGATTGGGGAATGGGCCCTGGACGGTCCTCGCGCAAGGCCTCGCCGTGCGCACTGAACTCAGTATCGGGGTTACGACATTCATCATCAGCATCCTGGTCCTGCTTCTCTGGATTCCACTGCGCGTGAAACCTGGACTCGGCACCCTGGCGAACGCAGTCGTCATCGCCACTGCACTCCAGGTGATGATGGTCGTACTGCCGCAACCCCGCGGATTCGTCTGGCAACTCGTCATGGTGCTTGGCGGGATCGCCGCGATAGGAATCGGGAGCGGCCTCTACCTGACCACGAATCTCGGTCCTGGTCCACGCGACGGTTGGATGACCGGACTCCACCTGCGCACCGGGTGGCCCATTCCCGGGGTTCGATTGGGCATCGAAGTCACAGTCCTTGCACTCGGCTGGCTCCTTGGGGGTGTGATCGGGCTCGGAACCGTGCTCTTTGCAGTGCTCATCGGACCATTCGTCGGATACGGACTCGCCCTTGTTGGTGCCGTGGCCGGAGCGAAGACCACAGTCGCGCAGGATGCGGAACCCGAGCTCGAAGCATGAGCACTCCCACGCCGCAGAAACCCAAGAGCCGCACTCGCACGATCATCACGGCGATCATCGGCCTCGTCATCATGGTGGCGGTCTTCGCGTTCCTCTTCCCATCGTTCGGGAGTTACGCGACGGCTTTCCAGAGCATCCTCGCCATGCCCTGGTACTGGGCACTCATCCTGCTTGCCGCTGGACTCCTCAACATCGTCATCTACCCACTCACGGCGATGGCCGTGATTCCAGGCCTGGGGTACCGAGCAGCATTCGTGGATCGGCAGGCGGGATTCCTGGTCAGCAACGTGATCCCCGGTGGCGGAGCGATCGCGGTCGGAACGCAGTACGCGATCTTGAGCAGGTACGGAGTGCCACCTACGAAGTCAGCTGCGGCGGTCAGCGCCGACGCGATCTGGACGTATCTGATGGTGCTGGGGACACCTGCGCTCGCGGTGATCCTCCTCGTGATGGAGGGACGCTCGACAGCAGGATTCCTGACCGCCGCGATCGTGGGCGCCATCATCGTGGTTGCCTCGGTCATCGGGATCTGGCTCATGTTGCGCAGCACGGAGAGCGCCCAGAATCTGGGGAGGCGGCTCCAGCCGCTCGTCACCTGGGCTTACCGCCTCATTCGCAAGCAGGCCCCCGACATCACTCCGACTCTGGTGAGCTTCAGCACCGAAGCGGGTGACCTCATGAAGTCCCGCTGGCTGCCTTTGACGATCACCAATGCTGCTGCGCAGATCACGCCATTCTTCGTTCTCATCGCGGCTCTCGCAGCCCTCGAAGTCTTCCCGCATCCGATCACGCCCATCGAAGCCTTCGCTGCTTTCTCCTTGGCGCTCCTGCTCACGAGCTTTCCGATCACTCCCGGTGGGCTCGGAACGGTCGATGCAGCTCTCGTCCTCCTACTCACCGGATTCGGAATACCCAATTCGACGGCCGTGGCCGCCGACCTCATCTGGCGCTTGGTCTGGTTCCTTCCACAGATCCTCGTCGGCCTCGGGGCCTTCGGTCTCTACTCGTTCGACGCACGTCGGCAGCGACGCAGGGAGAGTTCAGAGCCGCAGGGTTAGGCGAGGGCCAGTGATGCCGCAGCAACAAGTGCTGCCACCACGCCCGTGATCTGGAGGCGGTTGAGCCGCTCCTGCAGGAAGATGCGGGCGAGCATCACGGTGGCCGCCGGATAGAGCGAACCAATCACCGCGACGATCGCGAGAAGTCCTCGCTGCGTTGCCAACTGGAAGATCCCGTTGGCGGCTGCATCGAGAATTCCTGAGATGACTGCGAGTTTCCAGGGGAATCCGGTGCGGGGGAACGACCGCACGACGACGAGAAGTGTTACGACCATCGCGACCGTCGACACCCATCGACCCAAGGTGGCAACCCAGACACCCGAATCCGAGGGAGCCAAGCCGATCGCCGTCAGGTAGAGGCCGATCGCCGCTCCGCTGGCTATGGCCAGGAGCAACGCGTTGATCGGGGTGCGTTGGTGGGCGTGACCACTCTCTCGACTGACGAGGACAACGGCGAAGATGGCAAGCACCATGCCGGCGATGGCGAGCCCGCTCAACGACTCGCCCCTGAGAACGCCAGCAACCACGGGGACGGCGCCTGACATAACCGCAGTGATCGGTGACACCACTCCCATAGGTCCGCGCGTCAACGCGGCGTAGAGAAGACCGATGGCGAGGGCGCCGATGGAGCCGGCTATGAGTGCGTAGGGGATCACCGCGGGGGTGAGGTTCCCCGGAATCACGAAGATCGCCACGAGCGTGAGGACCACGGCCCCGGCGGGGTAGGACACGGCCAGGACCTGCACCGTCCCTGCTCGGCGCGCAGCGAGTCCCCCGATGAAGTCCGCCACACCCCACGAGAGGCTTGAGATGAGAGCGAGCAGTGCCCCCATAGCACTCCCTTCGTCCGTGGCGCACGCACGGTAGCCGACCGCGCCCATTAGCGTGCAGATATGGGTGAACCCCGCATCACCTCAGGTCCCTGGGACTCGGAAGCGATCATGGACTTCCTGGAGTCGACGCACATACCGATGCGCCTAGCGTCGAACGGTGCCTCCGGCCCGCTCGTGCAATCGCTGTGGTTCCTCGTAGAGGGCGGCAACCTATGGTGTGCAACACAGGAGACCTCCCTTCTTGCCCAACGGATTACCCGCGATGCCAGGGTCGGATTCGAGATCGCCGGGGATCATCCGCCATATAGAGGTGTGCGAGGAACGGGCATCGCAACCATCCTTCCCGAGGACGCCCGACGGGTACTTCCCACTCTGATCGAGCGGTATCAGGGTGCGGAGCGAACCCACCTCAGCGAGTGGCTTCTGAGTCGCCTCGAACGTGAGGTCGCGATTCGCATTGCTCCCTCAACGTTCACGTCGTGGGACTACTCAGGGCGCATGCGCTCCTGACCCCTGCGCATTGGCACAATCCCGATGGTGGACAGCATCCTGACCGGATTGAGCATCGGGATCGCGTCGGGAATCGCACCAGGCCCTCTCACCATCCTGGCGATCGCCGCGACGCTCCGGCGAGGACGCGGCGCCGGGTTCACGATCGCGATCGCACCACTTCTCTCCGACACCCTTATCATCATTGCTTCATTCACGGTCGTGAGCAGGTTGCCCGAAAGCGTCATCACGTGGCTTGGCTTGGCTGGGGGGATCGTCGTGGCCATCTTCGGGATGGAAATCCTCCGCGCCGCTCGCACAGCGGATCCCGATGCGCTCGTGGGATCCGCCGAGTCGGATCGACCCAGGTTTTCGGTCCCCCTGGTCCTCCAGGGCTTCCTCACCAACCTGCTGAATCCGGCTCCGTGGATCTTTTGGATCACTGCGGGATCCGCACTGCTCGTCACCACGGGGCGATCATCACCCCGCGATGCGGTCGCCTTTCTCGTCGCCTTCTACGTCACCCTCGTCGGCAGCAAGATCGCCCTTGTCCTCCTGGTCGGTGCTACACGCCATCGGATGACCCGAAACGCGTACCGCTCGCTCCTCCTGGGCTCCGGTGTGCTCCTCCTCATCGTGGCGGCCTGGTTCATCGTCACCGCAGTCACGACGCTCATGGAATAGTGCGCCCGGTGCGGAACCTCGTCTGCCTCGGAGACTCCTTCACGGAGGGAGTCCACGACGATCTCCGCCCCGATGGCCGATTTGTCGGCTGGTCGGATCGAGTTGCGTATGGATTGGCCGAAGTCGCCGCGCCACAGCCCTTCGCGTACGCCAACCTCGCGGTACGCGGCAAGCTCCTCGACCAGATCATCGAACTCCAGATTCCTGCCGCACTGAAACTTAACCCCGAGGTCGTGACCATCCACGCGGGCGCCAACGACGTACTGCGTCCCGGCACCGATATCGATGCGCTGGTGGCTCGGTACGACTCCGCCGTGGGGACTCTGACCACAACCCCGCGGACCGTGGTGATGTTCACCTCCATCGGTCGCGCGGGGGGAAGCGGGCGCCTGGCCAATGCGCTCGCCGAGCGTTTCGGTCGATACAACGAGGGGATCCGTGGGATCGCACGGAACCACGGAACATTGTTGGTCGATCTAGAGCACATTCCCGTCCTCTCCGATCGCCGCATGTGGCACGAGGACCGGCTGCATCTCAACGCGGAGGGTCATCGTCGTGTCGCTGCAGCCACCCTCGCGGTCCTCGGCGTCGACGATCCCACAGTGCTCGGGGGTTTACCCGGCTGGTGGACCGAATCGCTATCGCGTGACACGCAGGGTCGGCTGAGCAAAGCCGGCTCGGACGCCTCCTGGATCGTGCAGCACCTCGCACCGTGGGTGATGCGTCGACTCTGCGGCGTGAGTAGTGGTGACACGGTCGTGGCGAAGGACTCCGCGCTGGAAGTCGTCACACTCCGCTGACACTCACTCACGGGACGATTACCCTGACGATGTGGGGAACCGGAACCTATTTCCGAAGAAGGTCTACGACGAGGAGCTCTACCGACTCCAGGCCCAACTCGTCGATCTCCAAGAATGGATCCGGGTCAAGAAGAAGCGACTCGTCGTGATCTTCGAGGGACGGGACGCAGCCGGGAAGGGCTCGACCATCAAGCGGGTGGCCGAGTACCTCAACCCGCGCTCGGTACGGATCGTGGCTCTCCCGACACCGACGGAGCGGGAGAAAACGCAGTGGTACTTCCAGCGCTACGTCGAGCACCTGCCTGCAGGCGGAGAAGTCCGCCTCTTTGATCGCTCTTGGTACAACCGTGCAGGCGTGGAGCGAGTCATGGGGTTCTGCACCGAAGCCGAGTATCAGTTGTTCCTCAGTCAGACGCCCACCTTTGAGCGCATGCTCATCGACGACGGGATCATGCTCCGCAAGTACTGGTTCAGCATTAGTGACGAAGAGCAGGAGCGTCGCTTCCGATCCCGACTCGAAGACCCGATGCGACGCTGGAAGTTGTCTCCCATGGACCTGGAGTCCATCTCACGATGGGAGGACTACTCCAAGGCGAAGGACGAGATGCTCGACCACACGGATAGTCCGGAATCTCCGTGGTTCATCGTCGAAGCCGACGACAAGCGCAAGGCGCGCCTGAACATGATCCACCACCTGCTCGGGACGATCGATTACTCGCCGCCCCCGCCCCCGCATCTCACGATTCCGCACCGACCATCGCCATCGCACTACCAACGTCCCCCACGCGACCTCGATTCCTATGTGCCCGACTACGCCGCCTCGCTCATCACGGTTGACTGACCTGCTAGACATCTGCCATGGGATCGCTCTCCTACGAGACAACGATGCTCACGGTGGCCCAGTTCTTCGAGGTCACGGCTGCCGTGGTGATCTTGGTAGGACTCTTCTGGTCCGTCTTCCTGGCGTTGAGGGTCTATCTCAACACCAAGAGTGGTTCGGCCTGCTACAAGATCATGCGTCAGGCATTCGGGGGCGCGATCCTCCTCGGCCTGGAGATCCTGGTGGCTGGGGACCTCATTCGCACCGTGGCTGTCGAACCAACCCTGGACAACGTCCTCGTCCTGGGGATCATCGTGCTCATCCGCACGTTCCTGAGCTTCAGCCTCGAGATCGAGATCAACGGCGAGGTCCCGTGGCGCCGCGCCCTCACGAGCGGTGCGACCGTGATGAACGAGGCGCGGAAACAGGCACGCTCGTCCACAACAGAGAACTCAGGGAGCTAAGACGCCCGTACCGTGACCAGAAGATTCTCGTAGCCGCGGATGACGTGTGACGGATAACGGTGAGGCTGTCCGGCCAGGCCGAAGTCCGGCATTGCCGAGATCAACTCCGCCATACCGGCCCGTGCCTCGAGTCGAGCGAGCGGCATTCCCAAGCAGAAGTGCACTCCCTCACCGAACGCGAGGTTGCGGCTGCCATCGCGGGTGAGAATCAATCGGTCGGCGTTATCGAATTCACGCGGGTCCCGATTGGCCGAAGCGAAGATCATTAACACCCGGGAGCCAACGGGGAGGGTGACTCCATGGATTTCCGTTTCGCGTGTCGTGACGCGTGACAACCACTGCGCCGGCGCATCGAACCGAAGAAACTCATCGATGGCTCCCGCAGGAAGATCGCCGTGGATATCGCGGAGTTCCTCGCGCCTGACCTGCCCGGTGGCGAGGCTGTGCACGATCGTCCCCATGAGGCTGGTCGTGGTCTCCATTCCCGCCGCGATCAACAGAAGTGTCAACCCCTGAATCTCGTGAACCTGCATGATTCCCGCGTCGATGGCTTGCGCGATGTCGCCGAACACATCATCGGGATAGTCACCACCGCGACGACCCTGCACCTGGTCGACCATGTAGTCGACGAGCTCCGACCGAAGTTCGTGGGCCCGAGGCGATGGGCCAGACTCCCCCGGAGGTCGATTCAGCATCTCAAGACCTGTCTGCATGGTCCATGGAATATCCGACTCCGGAATTCCCAGGATGCGGAAGATGGTCAGAATCGGCAGCTTCTGGGTGAATTGGCGCGCGAGATCCACTTCCGTCTCACCTTGAAATTCCCTAATCAACTCGCGCGCGGACGATCGGACCATTCCTTCGTATTCCTTGATACGTCGGTTTAGGAATCGCGGAGCGAGGACCTTGCGCAAGACATCGTGATGTGGTGGATCGAGTTCCTGGATACTCCCCGGTCCGAAGAACTGAACATAGGTTCCCAGTTCGACCCCCTGGGCACTGGAGAACAGGTCCCAATCGCGAAGGCCCTGCTTGACATCGGCGTACCGCGACAGTGCCCACACGTCGTGGGCTTCGACGTAGTAGAGAGGGAACTCATCCCTCAGTCGCTCGTAGGCGGGGTACGGATTTTCATGTGACTCGGGTGACACCGGGTCGTACACAGGATCCGTGGGCACCGGGTGAGCCTAAGCCAGGTCCCCATCAATGACGGGAGACTGCGTCCGATTACGGCGGCCGTTACGGAACGCACGTCCGAGTTCGATGAAGATCGGAATTGCTGAGATCGCCACGATGGCGATGAGGATGATTTCGATGTACTTCTGGACGAATTCGAAACCCCCGAGCCAATACCCCAGAAGGGTCACGCCCACTCCCCACAGGAGCGCCCCGATGAAGTTGTAGGTGACGAAGGTTCGGTACGGCATCCGCGCAACTCCGGCGACAACCGGTGCGAAAGTGCGGACGATCGGAATGAAGCGGGCGATGATGATGGTGCGGCCGCCGAAGCGTTCGAAGTATGCGTGGGTCTTGTCCACGTACTCCCTGCGGAAGAAGCGGGAGTCGGGCTTGTTGAAGACCCGCGGCCCGGAGGCCTTGCCGATCTGATAGCCCACTTGGTCGCCGATGAACGCTGCCAGGCCGATGACCGGAGCCGCGATCCATATGGGGGTGGTGATCACACCCGTGGCCATTAAAAGTCCTGCCGTGAAGAGGAGCGAGTCACCGGGAAGGAAGAATCCCACGAGGAGTCCCGTCTCGATGAACACGATGATGCAGACACCGAGGATGGCGAAGGCTCCGAAGAGGCCAATCAAGTTTTCGGGGGAGAGCCACTCGGGTCCGAGGGCCATCACACCGGGGAGCACGCCTTCCACACTATCTGGATTCCACCAATCGGCCGAGAACCCCACACATGTGAGAGTCCTGACACGAAGTGACGTGCGTAGGATCCGGCCATGCAGGCGTGCATCTACGACGGACGGACCTGGAAGCCGTGCACCGTCGACGCCGCCGCTGCGGCGAATCAGGACTCGAAACTTTCGTGGATCGACATCCGCCTGGATTCAGTCGACGACACAAGCGGGTCATCCATCTTGCAGGCACTCGGAGTGGATCCTACGAAGGTGCAGGCCTCCTTGCAGACGGGGCTGGGAACGGACTTCACCCTGACGCCGACCGAGATCACCGGGGCCGCATGGCTCGCAGGCGATGACGAGGGTGCGCCGGAGCACGCCCGCTTCGCCTCAGACTCGCGCCGGCTAGTCACGGTTCGGGTCGGAGGAGATGCCGCCTTCGCCCAAGTTCAATCCGCATTGGAGTCACGTGCCAGTCTCGCTGTCGATCAGCCGAGCAGGCTCCTGGGCTTCGTCCTCCAAGCGATGCAGGCCACCTTGCAGCAATCGCTGACCGACATCAGCATCAAGGTGAGCGTTCTGGACATGGAGATCATCACCACCGCAGACCCAAGCGCGCCACAGAGTCAAAAACTCGTTGGTTTCCGTCAGAGTTTCCAGCCCTTTGCTACGCGCTTTCCCGCATACGTGATCAACGTGAACTCCGCTCTCCTCGACCCCGACACGATCACCGGAATCGATCAAGCAGGGGTCACGGAATTGCAGAGTTTCGCGACCGTGTCGGCCAGCACCGAGGGCATGATCGACAGCCTCGTCGAGGCGATCAAAGGAGCCGTCCAGGACCTGCAGGGCCAGATTGCCAACTGGCAGGGTCAGCGCATCAACCAACTCACGGTCGTCACGATCGTCTTCCTGCCGATCACGTTCCTCACCGGCTACTTCGGGATGAACTTCCAGTGGCTCGACAATCTACTTGTGGGTGAGGCCGCGTACCTGATTCTCGGCGTCGGCCTCCCCATCTCACTGCTCGCATTCAGCATCTTCTGGCTCGTCAAGCGTGGCTACCAAGTCTCTTTCCGCCCTCAGAAGTCGCCATCTGTTACTCCGACCCCTCCTCCTTGAGTTCGTCGACCAACTCATAGCGCTTGACGTAGATCTCGAGCAACGCGAGCAACATCGCGGTGACCGGGATAGCGAGGAAGGCTCCGGCGACTCCGAAGAGTGCCGCGCCGAGGAGAACTGCGCCGAACGCCACCGCAGGGTTCACATCGACCGCCTTGGCGCTGATGCGCGGTTCGATCGTCAGGTTCTCCACCTGCTGATAGATGATCGCCCAGGCGAGAGCCATGACGCCCACCCAGGGATTTGGGCTGAGGAGCCCGACGAGCACTGGCAGGATGATGGATATGTAGGTCCCAATGGTCGGGACGAATTGCGCAACGATCCCGGTCCACAGGGCCAAGGGAAGCCAATAGGGCATATCGATGATGACGAACACGATCGCCGTCGTTATCGAGTTGATGGCGGCGAGGATCACGCGCGCACCAATGTAGCTACCGGTCTTCTGTGAGGTCAGGCGCCAGACGTCCATAGCGAACTTCTGACCGCGGGCTGGGAACAAACTGGCGACCCAGCGTTGGAGACGAGGCAGGTCCGCCGAGAAATAAAACAAGAACAGGCCGAAAACGAAGAGCCCGAAGAAGCTGCCGACGAGCGAGAAGACAAAGCTGACGATGTTCAGGGCCACCTGGCCGGCATAGACCGCGAGGTCCGCGGTTTCGAGGTTGAGTGCCCCGAGCACGTCCTGGACCTCGTAGGTGGTCCCCAACTGGGTATTGGCCCAGGCCAGCGCCTGCTCCGCTACGGTCGGGACGGCGAGAGCGAGTTGCACCAACTGGCTCACAAGCAGGTTTCCGAAGGCCAGGATGAAGAGCACGATGAAGAGTGCGAACGCGAGTATCACGAGGAGGGTGGCAGCTCCTCGACGCATCCACCGGGACAGGTAGGCGACCACCGGCGCCATTGCCAGGGCGGCAAACCAGGCCATGATGATGGTGAACAGGACACCACCGCCGTCCTCGACGACGAAGCGGATGAAGAGGAATAAGAAGACCAGGCCGATGACTACCAGGCCGATCCGCCAAACATTGCGCGGTTCAAGTCGGATCACCTGGGACCCGTCCGCGCCTCCGCTCATGATGTAGGTATAGCAGTGCCTGGGGCCACGGGGGCCCATAAGTCCCAACCCGGTCGACTCGCACGGGTGCTACCGTCCGCCAATGGTCCGCGTGACTCCCCTGGAACCCGCGAGCGCACCTACGATCGTGATGTTCATCCGTCACGGCGAGAAGCCCAGCGACCACGGGGCGCCCCGGGGAATTAACGATGCCGGTGAGCACGACAACCACTCTCTTTCCGTCCGTGGCTGGATGCGGGCCGGGGCATTGGCTGGTCTGATGGCTCACGCCCCCCTGCCTTCGCATCCGGAGGTCCAACCACCCCAGCGGATCGTCGCGACCAAACCCTCCGAGTCCGCCAAGAGCCGCCGTGAACTCGACACCGCGGATCCGATTGCCCGACGCCTCCAGGTCGTCATCGATAGTGATCTCGAGCACGGGAATGAGGCGGAGGTTCGCGAGAACATTCTCAGCGACCCTCGCGTGACCCTCGTGGTCTGGCACCACGGAACCATGGGTCACCTCGTCCGCGGGTTCCCGATCACGAACGCCGACGACGTCCCCCACCATTGGCCGGACGACCGATTCGACCTCATCTGGATTTTGACCCGCGATCCGGGCGATTCCGAGTTCACCTTCCTATCCGTTGATCAGAGATTGCTCGACGGGGACGTGGACCCCTCGACGTGAGCTCTCCCGAGACTGCGCCACCGGGGGGGACACACGAGCACGCGAAAGCGAAAGCGGCGCAACACCGGCGCGCGATCGCGTCGATCGCAATCGCCGTCTTTGTCTGCTGGCTCGGAAGCACCGCGTTCCTGTCTTCCGGACAGGCGGTCGCCACCACTCTCGATGCCACTCGAACGGAGGTATCTCTCGCACTCAGCGCCTACGCGGTGGCCCTGATTCTGGTGTGCGTGGCGGGTGGCCGGCTCGCGGACATCGCGGGTCGCAAGAGGCTGTTTCTCTGGGCCGCCATCATCTTCTCGATCGTCGGTCTCATCGCCCCCTTCGTCCAGTCCCTCCTCGGACTGTTCGCTCTCCGGGCCACTATGGGGGCCGCTGCGGGCATCATCCTTTCGGCAACGGGCGGTGTCCTCGTCACCACCATGCACGGCGCAGCTCGACACAACGCGTGGCTGTGGTGGCGCGGGGCGGGCATGGCCGGAGTTGTGCTCGGTCCGGTGCTCGGACCGCTCATCACGGACACCATCACGTGGCGTTGGATCGAGCCGCTGAGCTCGCTCGCGATGATCCTGGCGGTCATCCTCGGTGCAATGAACATGAAGGAGTCCCACGACGACGAGGCCGCCTTCTCACCGGCGATGATCCTGCCCACTCTCCTCCTCGGCGTCGGACTCCTCGCCCCGTATCTCCTCATCGTCTTCGCGCGCGAATCCGTGGGGAACATCGTCCTATGGGCGGCAGTGATCGTGATGGGAATCGTCGCAGTCGCCGGATTCATAGTGCTCAACCGCCGCCTGGTGAACCCCGTGTTCAATCAGAACATCGCAAGCCACAACCCCCGCCTCTGGTTGACCGACTCGTTCAGCGCGATACACATCTGCGGGCTCTTCGTCGCGCTCGCGGCATATTCGGTCGCTCTCGAAATCGGCGCCGGACTCACGACGGGTGAGACCGCACTCGTCATGCTGTTGATGGCGGTGCCAACGATCGGCTTTCATCTCAGCGCCCACCACGTCCGGGAACGCTGGGCCTTCACTCGGCAGGCACAAACCGAAATCGGTTGTGTGCTCTTGGTGCTGTCAGTCGTGTTCTTCTACGTGCTGAACCGTGGAGAAATCACCGTCTGGACGATGGTGCCTACCCTCGTTCTCGCTGGATCCGGATTCGGCATGCTCCGACTCTTCGGGCACATGGGCGTCATCAAGACCACGGGAGTCCGTTGGGCTGCGACTCTGTTTGGAACTCGCACATTTGGCAACCATTCGGGCACGGCACTCGGTGGACTCGTGGTGGGTGTTGTGCTCGCCTCGACGAGCACAACACTCGTTGCTCAGGATCCGAAACTGGCGATGCAAGCGGCCACGATCGCGAACATTGCGATCATCACCGTCGTTGTTGTCACTGGGATTTTTATTCTCCTGAAGCACCAGGTACTCGGCTTCGAGGATGTGCACTGGCATGGTGGCGAGCCCGATATCGTGGAGGACACTTCGGTGGCATCCGCTCCCACCCGCCCCGAGAATCCGTCTAGTTGACGACGGAAAGCGGCCTCACGCGAACGTCACGCTGTCAATTCGCGGGCCGGAAGGTGCAGTCAGATTCAAGATCGTTGACCATCACCAGCCGCAATCGTGCTCGGCAGTTCACGAACGTGATGACGTCGCCAGTGTCGTTCACTTCTGCCCGCACGTTCCCCGCTGACCGATCGAAAGATCCCGACAGGGGCACGAGGAGCATGGCTTCCCCGTTCGTGGTTGCCCGTAGGCGAACAGTGTCCCCGCGGCGACCATCCTGATATCGGAACATCAGTGTGCCCCGGTAGGAATTGGCATCTCCTGGCACAGGCGTCAGGTTCAGGTAGTAGCCAATTCCATTGTCCCGGAGTGAATCGGAATCCCATCTGCCAGAGACATCGGTGGCAGCGGTCGCAGGCCCCGTCACTATGAGCGCACCCACAAGTGCGAGTACCACTGCTGCCGCGTGGCGCATACTCGAGTATGGCATTGCCAGTGACCTAGAGATCCGGCCGCGCGATCCCCATGTCGGATGGCAGACTTTCCGCGTGCCCTCTTCGACCGACGATCCCCAGGTGGTGTGTGCCGGGATCCTGGTCTCTGATCTCTTCGTCCCACCACTCCCCGAGGTTCCTCGTCCGGGGCAACTCGTATCCGTCGGTCCCCCGCTCTACCAGTCCGGGGGTTGTGCCGCGAACACTGGCATCGACCTGGCAAACCTCGGCATCCGGGTCCGTGTGAGTGGGCGCGTCGGCAGCGATGCGCTCGGCCAGCAGATCATCGACGAACTCGCGTCCGCCGGTGTGGACACGACGGGGATCGTGCGCAGCACGACCAGCACCACCTCGCAGACCGTCGTCCTCTCCGTCACCGGGGATGATCGGCGCTTCATGCACTGCGTCGGCGCCAACGCCGAGTACACCGCAGCGGAGATCGACGCCGCGGCTGAAGGTGCGGAGATCCTGGTCATCGGTGGGTTCCTCGTGCTCCCCAATGTTGACCCCGCGGACTTGATCGAGGTCATGGACCGTGCACGTGCTTCAGGGGCCCGGGTGCTACTCGACGTCGCCGTACCTCTGGGTGAGAGCAATGTTGGAGACCGGGTAAAGCCCCTGCTGACCCACATCGACGGGTTCCTCCCCAATGAAGACGAGGCCGCCGTCATCACGGGTGAGTCCGATCCGATCGCCCAAGCGACAACGCTCCTGAGCTGGGGCTGTCCGTGGGTGGCCATCACCTGCGGTACCGACGGAGCGATCTACGCCGACCCCACGCAGATCATCCAGCTGCGCCCGCTAGCCATCGACTACGTCGATGGTTCCGGGGCCGGAGACGCATTCACGGCGGGAATCGTGATCGGAATGCTGCGTGAGTGGCCGATCGAGGACACCCTGCGCTACGCCGCGGCCCTCGGTGCATCCGTCTGTCGCGGTCTAGGCTGTCATTCCACCCTGTTCACGGAAGAGGAAGCGCGCGAACACATGGCGCAGGTCGAACTTCACTGGATCCAGCGACCACACTAGGAACTGTCTGATGCCACTTCTTCCACTCCCCGTCCTGCTCTCCCACGCCCGAGACAACGGGTACGCGGTTGGCTACTTCGAGAGTTGGGATAGCTACTCCTTCGAGGCGGTACTCGATGCCGCCCGCGCCGAGAAGGCCCCCGTCATCGTCGGCTTCGGCGCCACCATGCTCGCGGATCCGTGGCTCGACGATCGCGGAATCCCCTTCCTCGGCGCCATGGGGCGGACGATCCTCGAGGGCTGCGATGTTCCAGTCTCCTTTCTCCTCAACGAGACCCACACCCTCGAGCAGGCGATCCGGGGCATCGAGTGCGGCTTCAACGCAGTGATGATCGACAGTCACCGCTGGCCGGTGGACAAGGCGCGCGACGCGGTCGCGACGCTCGTGCAGGTGGCACACGCCTCCGGAGTCGCCGTCGAGGCGGAGTTCGGCAGCCTGCCGGACTATGTGGGTGGCCGTATCGCCGACGAATACTCGTACATGACGGACCCCGATGAGGCACGTCAGTTCGTCGCGGATACCGACGTCGACTGCCTAGCCGTCGCCGTCGGGAACGTGCACCTCCTCACTGCCGGCACCGCATCGATCGACCTGACCCGCCTGCAACAGATCGACGCCGCGGTTGATGTCCCGCTGGCGATCCACGGCGGCACGGGGTTCCCTCCCGAGGACGTTGCCGCTGCCATCGGTTCGGGAGTGGCCAAATTCAACGTCGGAACCCGGTTGAAGAAGGCGTTCCTGGAAGCAGTCATGGCCAACGCCGGGAGTTGGTCGGGTCAGGAGTCCGTGCACGATCTCGTCGGCTCGCACAAGGACACGGACTTCCTCGAGGCGGGTAAGGCCGCGGTCACCGATTCGGTGCGCGCACTCATCCGTCTCTATGGCGGAAGCAACCGCGCGGCAGACCTCCGAACGGGTGCACGAGCATGAGCACACCGATTGATCTCACCGGGGTGGACCGGGAGACAGCACTGCGCCTCTACCGGCAGGTGGTGCGTTTGCGTCGCTTCGAGGACAAGGTCTACCAACTGTTTCTCAAGGGCGAACTCCCCGGCACCGTCCACCAGTATCAGGGGCAGGAAGCGGTGGCCGTCGGAGTCTGCGAGGCGCTCGCGGCCGACGACTGGATCACCTCCACGCATCGACCCCACGGTCACGCCATCGCCAAGGGTGTGAGCATGCGCGCGGCGATGGCCGAGCTCTATGGCAAGGCGACCGGTTGCTGCGGCGGTAAGGGCGGGTCGATGCACCTCGGCGACCCGGACGTAGGCATGGTTCCCGCAATCGCAATCGTCGCCGGCGGGGTCAGCGTCGTCAGCGGCATGGGCCTTGCCTTCAAACTCCAGAAGTCGGGGCAGGTGGCCGCCTGCTTCTTCGGGGAGGGTGCCACCAATGAGGGGGCTTTCCACGAGGGGCTGAACTTCTCCGCGGTGCAGAAACTCCCGATCGTGTATGTGTGCGAGAACAACCTCTACGGAGCATCCACCGCGTACCACCTCACCACCCTCGTCCCCGAGGTCACGGAGCGCGTCAAGGCCTACGGGATCCCCGCGATCAGTGTGGACGGGATGGACCCAGTGGCTGTGCGCGCGGCGATGCAGCAGGCGCGTGAGCACGCGGCCTCGGGTCACGGTCCGATGCTCATCGAAGCGAAGACCTACCGCTTCGCCGGTCACAGTCGCGGTGACGCGCGCAAGTACCGGGGACGCGAAGAGGAGGACACCTGGAAGGAGCTCGATCCGATCACGCGGATGAGGGACGCGATCCTGGCCCGCGACCCTGCCGATGAGCAGGCGATCACCCAGATCGATGCGGAGATCGAGACCGAACTCGATGATGCGGTCGAATTCGCCCGCCAGTCACCTCTCCCCGACGCCACGCTGGCTTTCACCGACGTCTACGCCGATCCATTCCCGATCCCTTCTGTCGTGGGTGAGCGGTCATGAGCACGGACTCGACGGAACGCCGGCTATCCATCGGTGAAGCGATCCGTGAGGCCATTGCTGAGGAGATGGAGCGCGACGAGCGTGTATTTCTCATCGGGGAGGACATAGGGATCCCCGGTGGATTCGGCGGTGCCTTCGGCGTCTACCTCGGGCTCCCGGAGAAGTTCGGGCACGAACGCATCATCGACACCCCGATCAGCGAGAAGGCGATCGCGGGCGCGGCCGTGGGCGCGGCGATGATGGGCATGCGTCCCATCCCCGACCTCCAGTACTCGGACTTCATCTTCGAATGCATGGACGAGATCGTGAACCAGGCAGCGAAGATGCGCTACATGTCCGGAGGCAAGCTCAAGGTTCCGCTGGTGCTGCGACTCCCCGTCGGAGCATCCAACCGCGGTGCGCAGCACGGCCAGTCCCCGGAGAGCTACTTCATCCACGTCCCCGGCCTGAAAGTCGTGTGCCCCTCGGACGCGTACCACGCCAAAGGGATCATGAAGACCGCGATTCGCGACGATGATCCCGTTCTCGTCTTCGAACACAAGTTGCTGTACGGGAGCAAGGGTCGTGAGAGTGCGGGCGGCATGGATCTCACCGCGCACGTTCCCACGGAGGAGTAGCTCGTTCCCATCGGGAAAGCCGTGGTGAAACGCTCCGGCACCGACGTCACCGTCGTCGCGACTCACCTGACGCTCTATCGCTGCCTGGCCGCTGCCGAGATCCTGGCCGGGGAAGAAATCGAGTGCGAGGTGATCGACCCGCTCTCTCTCCTCCCCTTCGACGTCGAGACCGTCTACACCTCGCTCGACAAGACCGGTCGACTCGTGATCGCCCATGAGGACACCTTCACCGGTGGTTGGGGTGCGGAACTTGCCGCACGTGTCGCGGGTGAGCGATTCGGATCCTTGCGTGCGCCAATTCGTCGCATTGCCGGTCACGATGTCCCCTTGCCGGTGTCCCCGGTGCTCGAGGATGTGGTGGTGCCGGACGTCGCGCGCATCACCGATCAGATTCGATCCGTCGTGAAGGGAAGGGGTGGGAACGATGGCGCATGAGATCCGCCTTCCGTCACTGGGGCAGACGTCGGACGAGATGGACATCGTGAGCTGGTACAAGCAGGTCGGCGACCGGGTCGAGGTCGCCGAACCCCTGCTCGTGGTGGAGACGGACAAGGCGCAGGTCGATGTGGAGTCGGCCGAAGAGGGCGTGCTCCTCCGGATCATCGCTCAACCAGGTGAGACGTATACGACCGGTGATCTCGTGGCGATCATCGGTGATCCCGGTGAGGAACTCCCACCCGACGAGTAGCCACCCGCAAGGAGGATCAGATGTCACTGACACGCGCACAGATCGCGGCATCCAAGGAATGGACTGCGCGGCAGTTGGCCGAAGCGGGTATCGCGCTCACCGACGAGGAGAAGGAGCGCATCGAAGTCTCCGACTTCGGGCTGAATGAACTCGAGAAGACCGGCCTGCAGCTTCTCGTGTACGTCAACACAGAGCGCGTCTGCGCCAAGGAACTTGTGATGCTCCCCTTCCAAACCTGCCCCGAGCATCGGCATGTGTCCGTGGGTAGCGAGCAGGGCAAGGAGGAGACCTTCCGCTGCCGTCGGGGAACTGTCTACCTGTATGTCGAGGGGGAACCCACACCGAATCCGAAGGCCACACCGAGTCGTCAGGAACTCGGGGTATTCACGGCCTGTCACGAGGTCGTTCTACATCCCGGTGACCAGCACACCATCTACCCGGACACCCTGCACTGGTTCCAGGCGGGTCCCGAAGGCGCCATCGTGTCCGAGTTCTCCACCCGGAGCACCGACGAATACGACGTTTTCACGGACTCGGACATCAGGCGCATCACAACCATTTCGGACTGAAAAACTGTATGTCCCCGCGATGAACTTCGGTTCAGACGTCGTATTCGGCGCGATTCGACGAGCGCGTACAGGCACCTGCCGATACTGTCTCAATACCTGGGTACAAGGCAGGAGCCACGGATGCAGCGGCCGAACTGGTTTACAAGGATCGCGCTCATGTTCTACGGGCCAGCCCAAAACAGCCCGATTAACGAACCAAGGACCAGCCCTGAGGTCGCATCTGGCCCGTGTCCCCGCTGCGGCCAGCCGCTTGAGGAACACACGATTCGGCGGTCGGAATCCAAAAGTTTCACTCAATGTCCACGCCAGTGAGTAAGTAGAGGTGGAAGCCAACCCCCTCAACCGCTACTGGACATCACTTACGTGACCTTCAGAGGCGTCGGACGCGTGCACCCACGCGCGCACGCGCGGGGTCGCCACTGCTAGCGCAAGGGGCATCAGGACGAGGATCGCGATCGTTCCGGCTCCCCACGCACCACCCACCAGGAATGCCAGGATCAGGATGACCGCGTCGAACGTCAGGCGTGAGACCCACAATGGCCACCCGAAGCGTTCGTGGAACGAACGCGTGATGTGGTCGTAGGGATTCGCCCCCAGGTCGAAGGCGAGTGTTCCGACGACAACGAGGGCGAAGAGTGCGAACCCAACGGCCCACAACACTCGCCGACGACACAGCTACCTCAACTGGAAGACACCACTCGAGTTCGAGATACAACACGCAGCACTGGGCCTGGTCGCCTCCCCAGCAAGTCCGTGAAACCGGGTCAGGATCAGGATCAGTTTGCGGTAGGACCTGCAAAGGTGGGATGCTCTGCATCAGGTGTGTGGCATGAGTTTCTGTCTTTGGGTGCCGAGGTGGTCCATGCCGAGGGTCATGACGTCACCGGGCTTGAGGTAGCGCTGTGGGCTCTTGCCCATCCCTACTCCCGGTGGCGTCCCCGTGTTGATCAGGTCCCCCGGCTCCAGAACCATGAACTGGCTGAGGTACCAGACGATATGGGACGCGGAGAAGATCATGGTGGCCGTGGAACCCGACTGCATGCGCTCGCCGTTCACGTTCAACCACATGGCAAGATCCTGGACATCGGGGAGCTCGTCCGCAGTCGCCAGCCACGGTCCACAGGGGTTGAACGTGGCACACGACTTTCCCTTGACCCATTGACCCCCTCGTTCGAGCTGGAACTCCCGCTCCGAAACGTCGTTGACAAGGACGAAGCCGGCAATGTGGTCCCATGCCTCAACAGGAGACTCCAGGTAGCTGCACCGCTGCCCCACCACAATTCCAAGCTCGACCTCCCAGTCGGTCTTCGAGCTGGCCTTGGGAATGATCACGTCATCATTCGGACCAACAAGGGTGTTCGGCGCCTTGTTGAAGACGATTGGCTCTTCGGGGATGGGCATGCCGGATTCGGCCGCGTGATCGGCGTAATTGAGTCCGATACACACGATTCGATGCGGCTGCGTAATCGGCGATCCGATCCGTTCGTCATTGAGTGACTTTACCTCGCCGGCTGCGTCTTTGGCATCCACCGCGTGCTCGAGCAGTGGCACGTCCATGGACGAGAGGAAGTCGGCGCTCACCTCGTCGATCACGTCAGCCATTTCGACGTACCCATCGGATCCCACGAAGATAATAGGCCTTTCGGCGCCGACATTTCCCAAACGACCGATTCTCATGAGCGTGCTCCTTCTCTGTAGTTGTCGACCTCAATGCCGAGTGCTTGTGCCAGGTACTCAAGGATGTGCGAGTAGGGCTCACCTGTCGCCCGTGACATCCCAATCTCGCAGGTTCTGTTACAACTAGCGTGAATCGCGGACTTTGCTTCTTTGACTTCGTGCGCCTGATCCTCGGTGGCCGCTCGTGTAAGGCCTGGGACCAGCAGTCCCCTATCGCCAGCGAATGCACAGCACCCCCAGGCATTCGGGATCATCGTCCTGTGGGCCACCTCTGAGGTAAGTTCTTTGAGGTCCTGCTCCAAACCAAGCCGGATGATCAAACAGGTGGGATGCAGAGCTAGCGAGTCGAACTTACGCTCCACCTTCGGCAGTCGCGGCATCAATTCGTAGACGGTAAAGGAGACGACGTCGAAAACTCTGATGTTGCTAGCAGATGGGAGATCAAGGCCTTCGAGAGACTTTATGAATCCCTCAGTGCACGAACTGGCGTCGGTCACCAACGGGATCTCGCCCTCTCTCGTCTCACGGACCACCGTGCTGCGCACAGACTCTCGCATACGTCGATAGCCCCGATCCAGACCCTTAGGTTTCCACGGGGTGCCACAACAGAGTTCGTCGATTCCTGTCGGTATCCGCACGGAGATGCCCGCTTCGCGACAAAGGGCTAGGAAGGAACGACTCACACCCATGGAGTTCTCCGGAGCGGAGAACAAGGTGTTCATGCACGAAGGCAAGTAAATGATCTCTGGATTGTCTGCACGGACAGGCCTACGAGGGTGGCCGCCTCGGGGTAGGTCCTCGTCGACTCGAGGGATCTTCGAACTCGAGGTCACCAGGCGCGCCTTAGTCGCAAGCCGGCTGGTGAGCCGGGGGATCCTCCGTGAAACAGTGATGCCGAATGAAACCAATGCGGCATTCAGGCCCCAGTGATCGGCTCCCCATACCCCCAGCCGTTGTTCGGCTCTGGAGTTGCGCTCTTGACGCAACTGCTCGACTAACGTGCCGGTGTTGATTCCTAGCGGGCAGACGGTGCTGCACATGCCATCGACTGCGCAACTATCGACGACCTCGAGCGACGATTCCACCCCCAGGGAATCAAGGAGCTCGGTATTCCCGGATTCCCGCGCGAGTGACATTGCTCGTCGGATGGCCATTCTCTGTCGAGGAGTCGTAGTGAACTTTCGACTCGGACACACGGGTTCACAGAAGCCACAATCCACGCATCGATCTACGACTTCTTCGACCGGTGGCATCGTCTTCAGATCCTTGAGGTGGATCAGGGGATCTTGGGAGATGATTACGTCGGGATTGAGGATGCCGTGAGGATCGATGAGCCGCTTGACTTCAACCATCACGGACAACAATTCAGGGCCGTATTTACGCTCCAGATAAGGCGCCATCACTCGGCCCGTGCCGTGCTCGGCCTTGAGGGTGCCCCTGTTGTCAAGAACCAGATCGACTAGCCGCTCGGTGAAGCGGGCATATCGGTCGAGTCCCGAGGAGGATGCGAAGTTCTCGCTGAGCAGGAAGTGCAGGTTTCCATAGCGTGCGTGGCCGAACATGACGCTATCGCGGTAATGGAACTCCTCCAGCAAGTTCGAAAGCCCCGAGCAGGTCTGTGCCAGACGATGCATGGGAACGGCGACGTCTTCGAGTAGTGCTGACGTGCCTTGAGGTCGAGCTAAGGCAACCAATGCGTACAAGCCCTTGCGTGCCCGCCAAATCCTGTTCTCGGATGCGGTATCCGGGGCCACCAAGAACCGAGTGGCCCGGGATCTGGCGATGACCGACTCTACGTCGGCGACATTCGATCGCAATTCCTCCGGGGATTCACCGGCAATCTCGAAAAGCAGGACGGCCTCACTACCCAGGTCGAGTGCGGGAAGCAGTTCCGATGCGTCCGTTGCTTGGCTTGCCACCCGTATTGCTCGAGCATCCATGAGTTCGATAGCACGACACCTCGTTGCAGTTAGGTCCTGCAGTGCGTCGCTTGCGGTCGCGAGCGACGGAAGGACGGCTAACGCGGTAGAGGTGAAGCCGGGTATCGGCACGGATCGAAGCACTGCCGACGCAATGAAACCCAAAGTCCCTTCACTGCTGATCAGTAGGTGACACAAGATGTCGACAGGATCATCGAAGTCAACGAAGGTGTTGATCGAGTACCCCATCGTATTCTTGATGGAGAAGAGTCGCTCAATCTCGGACACGGAATGCGGATTGCTCCTGATCCGGTCTCTCAAGGACAGAAGTCCACTATAGATTTCCGGCTCCTCGACACGGACCGATCACGCGCCTCGGGTGCCGAGGTGTCGATGACGGTGCCCGAGGGAAGGACGAAAACCATCGATTCCAGCCTCTTGTAAGCGTTAAATTCCGTCCCGCACGTCATCCCGCTGGAGTTGTTCGCAAGCGCTCCACCCATTGTGCAGGCGATCTCGCTGGCAGGGTCAGGAACGAGCCGATTGCGATAACGCTGGAGTAGGACGTTGGCGTAACGGATGGTTACGCCGGGCTCCACGCGGATTCGGCGACCGTCGTCCAGGACTGTCGCTCGACCGAAGTGCTTCCTTGTATCGAGCAGTGTCGCCCTCGTGACACCTTGGCCACTCAGACTGGAGCCGCCAGATCGAAAAGTGACCGGCTCTCGTGTGACTTTGGCCAGGTGGAAGATACGGACTACTTCTTCAACGGAATCGGGGAAATGCACCTCCTTGGGCACTAGCAGGAAGTGCGATGCGTCGCGCGCATATGCCTGACTGATGATGCTGCCAACTTCACCGTCGGGATTCGAGTCAAGGCGCGCGCTCTCCTCAAGCAGGTGAGCGCCTGCGGAACCATGGGCAACCAACTCGCTCACATCACTTCCGAAGGAGCTGTAATCCGAACATCATCGTGGCCGTCCGGAGGACGAACCAAAGAGTTCGTCCTCCCGTCGGTACCAGAGGCGATCCGCCCTTGAGGATCAAGTTGGCTCGCGAATCGCACTTCGATCGTCGCCATTGAGAACACCGGGCGGCCCACAGTCTTCGGTGAGGCTGGAAGTCATTTTGGACCGTGGCCTTGCACCATGAAATCCGTGGTCCGTTCCAGGGAATCGACGTTGAGCACCATCACCATTCCGCGGTACCTCCGTCTTCGTGTACCCAGCGCACCGGCATACTCGCGACATAGGGATGTTTAGCGGCCTTGGACTCATCGATCTCAACCCCGATACCTGGCTGGGTCGGGGGCAGCACGTGGCCATCGACGATGGGGGCGACTCCGGATACGACCTCCTCCCGCCATGGGACATCCGAACGCATGACTTCCTGGATCAGGAAGTTCGGCAATGCGAAACCGATATGGATGTTGACCATGGTGGCGATCGGACCCAAGGGATTGTGCGGTGCCAACACCACCCCGAATGTCCCGCACAAAGCACCGATTCGCATCGTCTCCGTGATCCCGCCCGCGTGACATACATCCGGTTGCGCCACTGATATCGCCCGAGCGTTCAGGAGTGGAAGGAACTGCTCACGATGGAGCAATCGTTCACCAGCCGCCACCGGGATCGTCGTGCCGCGGGTAACGCGTGCCATTTCGGTCGCGGGCAACTCCGGTCCAACGACCTCCTCGATGAAGAGAGGGGAGAACTGTTCCAGCATCTTTGCGAATTGAAGACCCATCGCAGGAGAGGTGCGTCCATGAAAATCAACCATTATGTCCATGTCTGGCCCTGCTGCTTCCCGTGCGACTGCCATTGCCCGTTCGGCAGCGCGCAGTGGGGCGATACCGTCGATTGGCCGGGATCGCGGGATCGCAAGTATCTTTATCGCGTTGAAACCGTCTTGCTTGCTTTCGTGTATGCGCTCCGCCAGTCCGTCCTCCATACCTCCGTAGACGGCATCAGAGTTTCCGCCTCCCACGTGGTCGTACATGCGGACGCGATCACGCACTAGACCCCCGAGATACTGCCAGAGGGGAACTCCCAGACTCTTGGCGGCGATGTCATGAAGGGCCTGATCGATGCCGCTAATGGCCGACATCGTTACCGTTCCACCCTTGAAGAAGGGGTACCGGTACAGATGTTCCCACGCCCGTGAGACGTGACATGGATTGGATCCGATCACGATTTCCGCAAGTTCCTCGACGCAGGCGGCAACCGCCGCCGATTGAAACTCCAGTGTGGCCTCACCCAGGCCGAAGAGTCCCGGGACGTCGGTGTCGACTCTGACGAACAACCAATTCCGCAAACGAGCGTTGACGAGAAAGGTTCGAACTCCGGTTACTCGCATCTAGAGCTCCTCCATTCGTGAGACTTTCGACAGTCGTTACGGGCTTTCATCGAAGAACGGTGCTCCTGCTTTTGCGCGCTCAACGGCCACGTCGCAGTGGGTAATGGGGCCTTCGTAGAGGGTTCCGTCGAGACCACATGATTCACGTCTGGTACACCTGGAGTGATCGCACGATCGGACCCGTCACGATCTACCGATGACGGGGTCGATGCGTTCAGGGAAGTCATTCGATGGCGCGACGAGAAAATCGAGATCACATCCCTGAGGCGCCTGGAGCACATGCCGTTGAAAGAGGACCGGCCAGCCCCGCTCGTGAAGCGCCACGTCCTGTCTCCATCGAGATCGTCGGCGATGCAACTCTTCTTCGCCCACTAGGAGATTGAGTTCGCCTTCCGGCACGTTCAATTCGACGAGGTCTCCGTCCCTCACCAGTCCTAATGGTCCCCCGACTCCTGCTTCGGGCGCAACGTGCAGGACGACGGTCCCGAAGGACGTCCCGCTCATACGCCCGTCACTGATCCTGACCATGTCGGTCACACCGCGGTCGAGTAGGCGCTGTGGAATCGGCATCATCCCCCACTCGGGCATTCCCGGCACATTGACGGGTCCGCAGCCGGCCAGAACGAGAACTGCATTTTCCTGGATGTCGATCGTGGGATCATCCAGACGCGCTCGCATGTCCGCGTAGTCCCGGAATACCACCGCGGGACCGGTGTGGATCAGGAGTTGGGACGACGCGGCACTTCGCTTGATCACCGCACCATCCGGCGCCAACGAACCGAACACAACCGCAATGGCGGGTCCCTCTAGCAGAGGATTCTCCCGAGTTCGGATGGCGTCGGAAAGTGGCTTGGCCGGAGCGGATGCGAGCGTCTCACTCAAGACGCCACCGGCTCCGACGGTGCCCAGCTCGAGTAGGTCTTTGAGTTGATTGAGGAGAACGGGCACACCGCCCGAGGCGTGGAACTGCTGGATACGCTTTCTTCCACTCGGTTGAACATCGGCAAGCACGGGAACGCCTTCGCCGGACCGCGTCCACTCCGAAAGTGGCCAACGTATGCCGAGTCGTCCAGCAATGGCTGGCAAGTGAATGACGGCGTTCGTTGATCCCGCGATTGCCTGAAGGATGATACGTGCATTCGAAAACGCTTCTTCCGTCATGATGTCGCGCGGTCGCAGGCCCTCGCGGACCATCGAAACGATGCGCTCGCCGCTAGCGTGAGCATTGACATACGCGTCGGGGTGACCAGCAGGAATCGTGGAGCTTCCCGGCAGACACATGCCAAGTGTCTCCGTGAGAATCGCCATGGTCGAGGCGGTACCCATGGCGTTGCAGGATCCGTTTCCGCAAGACAGACACTGTTCGAACTCAGACCACTCAGCTTCGGACAACTGGCCCGCTCGGTAACTATCGAGCATCCGCCACAGGTCGGTTCCCGTGGCAAGTTCACGACCCTGGAACTTCGATGCGGGCCGGGCTCCACCGAAGACGGTGATGCTGGGAACATCGGCGCTCGCAGCTCCCATGAGCAACGCGGGCGTGGTCTTGTCGCAATTCGCCAGCAACACAAGACCGTCGATCGGATTGGATCTCACCATTTCCTCGACCTCGATGGCGGCGAGGTTCCGATACAGCAGAGCGGTCGGCTTCATCAGGTCTTCACCGAGAGACATGACTGGGAAGCGAGCTGGGACACCGCCTGCAGACCTGATTCCCTCTTCGATGGCTGGGATGAGATCCGCCAGAGGCAGGTTGCAGGGATTGAGGTCGGACGATGTGTCGGCGATTCCGATAATGGGGCGCCCACCGCTCAAGTCTCTCTCCGAGGTGCCCGATCGGAGTGCAACCCGGTGGCTCAAGGCAACCTCGTCGGCACCAACCACCCACATGTCACTGCGCAGAGGTATGCCGAACATCCCGTGGCCCGTCATGGTTTGGCTATCGCCAAACCTTCGGCAAACGGCGACGACTGGCGAATATCTCCCCCTAGGCGCTCCAGCCACTCCAAAGCTACCGCCGCGCGACGTACCTTCTCACGGGCGATCATCTCCGCTTCCGACTGAAGGTGCAGGCCGCTGGGATACAAACTCCGGGAATTCCGCAACCCGAATTTGACGTAGACGGGTGAGCTAACCGCGACGATGTCGGCGATCTCATTGCCTCTCACCACGCCCCCAAGTGAATCCGGCGCCTCTATGTAGAGATCGATGGGAACATTCGATGCATGACGAAGCTCCGCGAGCTCCTCAAGACTGAGATCTGCCGGCACGTTAATCGTGCCAGCTCCTGAACGCACGAGGTGTCGGAAGGATGCGGGGTTCGTAGGCGCCATCATGACGGAGATCTTCCAGCAGATGTCAGATGGCAGGTCGCCGGTCGATTGCATATTCACCAACGTGTCGAGAAGACCGAGATCTGCGATAAGGAAACCGCGAATACCGCACTCCACGGCGCGCAACACGTCTTCGACACCGTATCGCAGTTGACGCATGCCTCGTAACTGTGATCCGAAGACCGGACCGTCGGCAGCATGTGTGGCACCACCGATCGACCAGGCATTGCGTGGGCCGACGAAAAGGGACACTTCCAGGCCGCGTTCGGCACTAATCTCGGCCATCGCACGCAACTCGGCTTGCGAATGCAACATGGCACCCGATCCCTGGCTGACACGATTGATCACCACTCCGTACTGATCTGCCGTCTCCAGGACCACTTCGAGGATAGCCGGTCCCTCGACACTGGGAATCTCCGTTCGGAAGTGGGCCCCGTCGGGAAAACGTGCCTGACTTGCCGGCACTACCTGATCAGTCAGGAGATCGACTAGGAACGAATCAGCCTTCATGCTTTAAACGCCCTCTCAGTGGAACGAATTCTCTTGGTTTCTTCCAAGTCAACTTCAATACGACCGTCTGGATCCAATACGACGCGTACTCCGTAGTCGCGCTCTGCGACTTCGGGACTTATCAGACCTTCTTCAAGATCCTCGACTACGAAACCCACATCTCTCGTGAAGGGATGCCCGAAGCCGCCACCCCCCGGCTGGAAACAATCCAGCATCGTGCCGGCGCCAACCGGCAGATTGGTGCGGTACATACCCACGTTGATCGAGTCGCCCTCGGCCGAAGTGGCGGTGAAGACATTCGCGCGTGCATCGCGCCCACCATCCCAGCCCCATGGTCCAAATCGCTCACCATCGCCCAAGGCGGACAGCAGGATATCCGTGTCGGGGAAGGTCCACCGCCTCTTCACGCCCGGCGCTCCGCGGTGCCACCCCGCCCCAGCGGAGTCGGGTTCGATTCGGTAGCAATCGAAGAGCACCGGATACAAGCGTTCCTGTAGTTCTATGGGTTGATTCGTCGAGGTCGTAGCGAAGGTCGTCATCGCAATCGAGTTGTCCTTCTTGCCCGGTCGACCACCCCAACCACCCTCGAGCCAGAGGTACATCACGAATTCGTCTCCCGCTTGATTGTCACGCGGATCGATACCACCCATCACGATATTCAGGAGTCCGGTGGGGCCGGCCATGCATCGCTCGGGAACTATTTGAATGAAAGCCTTCAGAACACAGTCCCCGACCGCCGGATAGACGCCAGCCGCGCAGCCCGACACCGGAGCCGGGAACTCTGCGGCCAGGAGCGATGGTTTGGCTAATACAAACTCAACAGCGCGGAACACACCTTGATTCATTGGAACATGTGGGTAGATCATTTTCAAAGTCGTGACGGCGCCGGAGATCGTCACTGCCTCTGCGGAATTGACAGCGCCTTTGGCTTGCGGGGCGGATGCGCTGAAATTCATTTGCGCTTGATCATCGTTGATGGTCAACGTCATGCGCACGGGCAGTGGATCACCGGTCTTACCTCCCGGATCACTGTCTATGAACGTCTCGACATCCCACGACCCGTTCGGCAAACGACGGAATTCGTCTCGAAGCAAGGCTTCGGAGTATTCAATCAGTTCATCCATTGCCTGCACGATGGTGGTGGTTCCGTAACGAGCGGCCAACTCCTCGAGACGTCGAGCTCCTAAGCGCACGACTCCGATTTGCGTCAGGAGATCTCCACGCGCCTGGTCAGCCAATCGAATGTTGCGCAAGATCAACTCGGCAACTTCGCTCTGGAAGATCCCTTCCTTGACGATATGGACGGGAGGCACTGCGAGTCCCTCACCGTAGGACGAGGCGGCATTGGGGTCGAATGTTCCGGGAACGTGACCGCCAATATCCGTCCAGTGTGCTGAGTTCTGTACGAACGCAGCGATCCGCCCATCGAGGTACACCGGCATGATGGCGCGCATGTCATTGTGGTGTGTTCCACCGATATACGGATCGTTCAAGAGAATGATGTCGCCTGGTCGGAAGTACTCCTCAGGTTGAACGCTGATCCATTCCAAGGTCCCCTTCACCGTGAATGGAATCGTCCCCAGGTGAGCCGCCAAGTCCGTCGTGCCAGAAGCGACGAGATCGCCATGACGGTTTGAGATCGTGCCCGAATAGTCGGATCCCTCTGATACGACGAGCGAGAATGCCGCGCGCCGGATCATGGCACCCATTTCGTCCGTGATGCTCGACAGGGCCGAGTTTAACACCTGGAACAAGATCGGGTCGCGAAGGCGCAACTTCTCTGTAGCGAGTGAAGGTTCCTGCATCACTACACCCCTTCAATAGTCATGATCAGATTGCCGATGGGATTGACATCCACGGTCCAACCTGGCGGCACCCACGTCGTGGAGTCGTCTTGTGTGACGATCAGTGGGCCGGTCAGACTAGTGCCCGGGGCCATAGCCGAGCGATGCACGATGGACGCGGAAACTGTCCCGGACTTGGTAATGACTTCGCATCGTTGCGTTTGGACAGAACCGGCACCTGGCTTGAACGGGATTCTCGGCGGTTGTACCGGCCGTGAACCTTGGACGCGCAACGCTGCCAATTCAATGGGGATTTCCGTGGAATACGAGTGGAACTGCCGCTCGTATTCCCGGAAGAAATCGTCAGCGATTTCAACGGCGAATTTCGGGCCTACGTGGCTACCCCCGAGTGGAATGGTCAGTCCCCGGACCTGCCCGAGGTAGCGAATATCCGCACTGAACTCCAGATTCTGATCCTCCGGCGCCACCCCGTCCTCGGTCAACCGTTCCACCATCGCATCACCCAAGCGGGCCAATACGGCATTGACTTCAGCGACATCAACCTGCGTGATCGGCGTTATGAGGGCCTCCGACGCATCGTGAACTATGTCCACGCACAAGCAACCCAGCCCCGACGTCACACCAGGAGCAACCGGTACGATGATGCGGCGAATGCCGATCACTTCTGCCAAGTCTGCTGCCTGCAGGCCCCCACCACCACCGAAGGGGACGAGGCTGAAGTCGCGCGGATCAAGCCCGCGATTGACGGTAATGACCCGAATCGACTTTGCCATGTTGCTATTGCATATTTCGAGGATTCCGAGAGCAGCCGTGTGGAGGTCGAGGCCTAGTGGTTCGCCGAATGTCCGAAGCGCTTCCTGAGCCGCGCTCAAGTCCAACTGGATTCCGCCGGCCAGATCGACATTGGCCGGCAGTCGGCCGAGTACGACATTGGCGTCCGTGACGGTCGGCTTCACTCCACCGAATCCATAGGCAGCTGGGCCCGGGCGGGCACCCGCCGACTGCGGACCAACGTGCGGCAACCCTCCAGCATCGACCCAGGCAATCGAGCCACCACCCGCGCCGATCGTAAGGAGGTCAATGGCGGGAAAACGTATGGGTTGCCCAAACTGCGGGGAGAATTCCGTGACCGTACGTGCCTTACCGTCGCGAATCAGTGCGATGTCGGCCGACGTGCCTCCGATGTCGAGTGAGATGAGTCGATCGAGGCCTTCGGCCGCCGCTAGTTGCTCTGCCACGACGATGGTCGCCGCGGGGCTTCCCGTGGCCGCCGGGATAGCTCCAGCAATCCCCTCGGCAGCTTTGGCCCCCGCGGCGGGTCCGGAGGTAACTAGGCGAGCGGGAAACCGGGCGGCACTTTCTGCGGTCATCAGCCCACCGCCGGAATGCATCACGGACAGATCACCGACGAACCCCGCTTCTTTGAGGCGCTCTCGCAGAGCACCGAGGTAGAAGGCCACCACGGGCATCAAGGAGGCGTTGATCACCGTGGTGGACGTTCGTTCGAATTCCGGAGGTTCACGAAGGAGTTCGGCAGAGTGACAGACGGCAATTCCAGGGAGGAGTTCCAAGATGCGCTCGTGTGCCGCTTCTTCATGCAACGAGTTCATGTGAGAATGCAGGAAGCAAATCGCGAACGATTCGATGCCATCGGCTGCCGCCGATTCGACGGCTCGCTCCACGTCCACGATGTCGATCGGCGTCAAGACTCGTCCTGAGTAATCGATTCTCTCGGTGACCTCGTACCGATGCCTGCGACGCACGAGGGGTGTGGGCGGATCCCACATGATGTCGAAGGGTTCTCCGCGATTGTGCCGCCCGAGTTGAAGAACGTCGCGGAACCCACGAGTGGTCAGAAGAGCCGTAGGTGCCGTGTTACCCGTGATGACCGCATTCGTGGCGACCGTCGTCCCGTGGGCAACGGCATCGATCTGACTAAACGGGATGTCCGCGGCGATAATCGCATTCACGATCCCCTCTTCGAAGTCAGGGGGTGTCGAGGGGACCTTGGCAACTCGCATGGATGTTCCATCAATGGCGACGAGATCGGTGAACGTCCCACCCGTGTCGATTCCTATGTGCCAACCCATTATCAGCTACCTCTTCTCGAACTCATCTGATTAACGTCAATCACTCATCCGCGACATACGCGGTTGCCTCGATTTCGATCAGGAGGCCTGGCACGAGTAGTCGCGCGACTTCGACCATGCTGCTTGCAGGGAGAATGTCGGCGAATACCTCGCCGTGGGCGCGAGCGACGTCTTCCCACAGATTCACATCGGTGACGAACACACGCGTGCGAACGACATCCGTCGGCTTGGCCCCGACTTCCGCAAGTGCCGCCGTGAGGATGCCTAGCGCCTCACGAGTCTGTAGGTAGGCGTCTCCGGGGTGCAACACCTCGCCCTCCGGCGAGATGGACGTCGTGCCAGCGACTTCAACCAACGGACCGACTCGAACGGCGCGACTGTAACCCATAAGACCCGACCATGGTCGTTGTGTTGGGACGGTTCTCCTCACTTTCGTCACCGACCCTTCTCAGCGGATTCCAGCCAGCGGATGACGCTCTCAGGTGGTGCATACGTCCAAAACACGCCGAGAGACTCGGTCTCCGATGCCCATGTTCGATGAGGTAGCCCGGACTTGACGAGGACGACGTCCCCTACATTCACCGCGATCTCACTGCCATCTATTTCGATGACACCCGAACCAGACACGACGTATGCGATCTCTTCGGCTTCGTGCGTGTGCGGGGCTGTGGTAATTCCTGCGGGAACATAACTGACTCCAGCAGCCGTGTACTTCGCTGGAGACTCCGTACCACCAGCCAGGACGCACACCATGCGGCCATCAATCCATGACCCTTCACCCTCTCCCTGACCTGACTCAACCCTTGCGACCATCTCAAGCACGTTGCCCAAGCGCATTTCCGCTACCTCATCTTTCGATCAGGTATCGACGAACAGCGTCGTCGTCGACTGTGATTCCGAGACCCGGTGAGTCCGGAATCGCAATCCAGCCATCCACGGCGCGGAATGGGATTCGGACGATTTCGTCTTGCATTGGGTTGGGATCGGGTTTCAACTCCTGAATCAGGCACCGTTTCGTGCTAGCCGACAGCGCGATTGATGCTGCGGTATTGATGGCACTCGACCAGGCATGGCTGTTGAACCACACGTCCCGTTGCTCGACGAGGCGGATTACCTGCAAAGCACCTGTGATGCCGCCAACACGACCGACATCGCAGCCGACGACATCGAGAACACCGGGCGCGAGAGCTTCCTCGAAACCGCGCGCATCCCATTCCCGCTCCCCACCGGCGATGAGGCAGGTTGAGTGATTGCGCAAGACGCGGAGCTTGTCGAACTCCCAGGGCTCAAAGGGTTCTTCGACCCACTTAAGATCTGCCTCCTGCCACGCTTGGACCCTGCGGATGGTGTCATCCAAGGTCCATACCAGGGACTGACCCCGATCCATCATGATCCAGGCCTCCGAACCACATGCCGCGCGGAGATCATCCACAAACTTGATATCCCGCTTCACGTCGTATCCCAGGCGCGCATCACCCTTCTTTCCCATCCCGATCTTGACGCCGAGATAGCCCTCACCGACGTACCGAGCATGCCGATCAACCTCGTAATCGAGATCGGCGTCGAACACGTGGGTTGAAGCCAAAGCCCGCATGCCACGCGGGTCGAGATCAGGTCGCCGCCCGATCATGGTGCTGAGTGACAAGCCGGTGACGTGGCCACGCAGGTCCCACAGGGCAATGTCGATCGCCGATAAGGCGAAGTTCATCAGCCCCCCGCGGTACCCAAACCACCAAGTTTGGTCGCGGAGTCGTCGCCAGGTCGCCAGATTGTCGAGCGGATCCGTTCCCAAGATCAGGTGGGACAGTCCATCGACCAAGGCCGCCGTTGCAAGGGAACTGGCAGGGAATTGGGAAATCGCTTCACCCCAGCCCACTTCTCCCCCATCGGTCTCCAGCCGTACGAATAGAAGCGACCGCAAGGCGTTGGAGTCGTTGGGCTCTGGGTACAACACGGGCAACGCATCAACCCGAGTGACAACTGCCATGTCCACCTCTCTCTTGTCGCGATCCCCATTTCCTGGTATCGTTTCCAAACACTACAGAGCCCGCGGTCGTGACTCAAGGAAAATGTCCGAAATGGTGACTCCTCCCGAGCATGATCGCTCACCACTTCGGGAGGTATCGCGATGGCAGAACGGCATGTGGTCGTCACTGGTGGAGCACGAGGTATCGGTAACGCGATCCTTCGCAGCTTGGTCAACACCGGCGCATCCGGCTACAGCATCGATGTGATCGATCCCGACGACCCCATTGCCAGCGTTCGCTATCTCACCGCCGATCTCGGCTCTCAGGCTGAGGTCGAACAAGCGTTCACCGAGATTCCCCAGGTTGATGTCTTGGTCAACAATGCCGGAATTCAAAGAGCGGGACTCGTCGGCATGCAAGACCCCGCCAACTGGCGACGGGTTATCGACGTCAATCTCATTGGCGCATACGAATGCATCCGATGCTCGTCGTCGAAAATGCCCCGGGGTGCCTCGATAATCTCGATCGCGTCCGTGGCAGCGTTCGTAGGGCTTCCTGGACGCTCCGCTTACGCGGCGGCAAAAGCCGGTCTGCTCAGTATGAGTCGTGCTCTGGCCGTGGAGTTCGCGCCCAGGGACATTACCGTCAATGCCGTCTGTCCGGGCTTCATTCACACCGCCTTCGTTGATGGCGCGATCAAAGACGGCTCTTTGAACATTGGATCCATGATGGAGCGTGTTCCACTCAATCGCATGGGCCACGTTGACGAGATTGCAGGCGCCGTGAAGTTTCTCGCATCTGAGGAAGCGCGTTATATTACGGGACAATCCATCACCGTCGATGGCGGTTGGACGATTCAGGGCATCAACCAAGCGCCGGACTGGCTCACCACGCAAGTAGATTGATGTCATCACTGACTACGAGACTCTCCACGTCTTGATCGCTTGCTCGTTGAGTTGGTAGCCCATCCCAGGAATTCCGTCCGCCAAGTAAACGAATCCATCGACCGCATCGGGTTCTCCGTCGAAGAGCCGATAGAACAGTTCGTCTTCGTCTGGCACGACGCCATGCGGAGGGCGAATGAAATGCTCTGCCATCGGGCAGCCAGGACTCGACATAACAACGTGATAGTTGTGCAGCTGTCCTGCATGGGGAATCACCGGAACGCCGAAAGCCGAGGCTAGCGCGACGATCTTTTTCGCTTCGGTGATGCCCCCCGTTCGGTTCATGTCCGTCTGCAGCACATCGACGGCCTTGTGGGTCAAGAGGTCATGAACGCCGTACCGCGTGTACTCGTGCTCACCAGCCGCAATCGGGGTACCCACATTCGTTCTCAACTCGGCGAGCGAGGAGACGTTGTCCGGGGGAAGCGGCTCCTCTACCCATGCCAGCTCGATACCCGCATTCTCGATCATTCGGATCATCCGGGCGGCATACCACGAGTCCCAACCCATGTAGGCATCGACCATGTGCTCGACGTCGCTGGGAAGAACGCTCGCAACCGCCTGCACGAGCTCGAGATTGCGTTGCATTCCGATCTTTCCATCCCTCGGGCCATATGCCAAGCGCTGCTTGACTGCCGTGAATCCCGCATCCACATAACCGCGCGCCTCCTGTGCAAGCGCCGATAGATCCTCGGTGGCGTACAGCCGACTGGCGTAGACGCGTATCGCAGGCCGGGTGCGTCCCCCGATGAGGCGGAAGACGGGCTCATCAAGGATTCTCCCGAGGACGTCCCACAGGGCGATGTCCAGAGCGCTGATTGCGGCAAGCACGGCACCTTTACGACCGAAATTCAATGTCGATAGATACATCAGTCGCCACAAGGCTTCCACATCGAAAGGGTCGCGTCCGATGAGAAGGGGCGCAAGATTCGATTCGATGACCGTCGCGGCGACGCGGTTACCGAATCCGGCACTACCGATGCCGAGATGTCCGCTCGAGGTTCTGACCAAGACCAGAACCCCCCAAACATCCACAGGCGGCAGTCCGGAACGCATTTCGTGGTCTGCGATTTCGAGACCCGAGAGCGGGGTCACGCACTCACGGCCGACGCCCTTCGCCGGTGGAGTACCTGGAGGACCGATGAGTATCGTTTCGACCGATTCGATGTGAGTCCGGTGGGTCACGCGTACAGCCCCCCATCGACCAACATCGCAGTGCCCGTCAAGTAGTCGGGCGCATCAAAGGTCAGGTACTCGATGACATTCGCGATCTCATCGGGCATCGCCATGCGACCTGCCGGAATGGTCGGTATGGGGTCGAATGGAACGCCGACCGTCTCATCGATCCTCTGGAGGATGTGGTCCACCATTTCGGACGCCACATAACCCGGGCACACCGCGTTCACCGTGATACCGTGCGTGGCGAATTCCTTGGCGAGGCAGCGAGTGACACCGAGTACGGCATGTTTAGAGCAGTTGTAGGACATCATGAAGGAAGCCCCGCTAATCGCTGCCCCCGACGCGATGTTCACTATTCTTCCGTGCGTGTCTGTAGCAACGAATTCAGCGATGCTCAGCTGACATAATTTCGTGAGAGCCAACACATTGATCTCAAGCGTTTGACGGAAGTCGTCGAGTGCGACGTTCGGGCTCGCGCCTACCGGCCCATGAATTCCAGCGACGTTAACGGTCGCAGCCAGACGTCTGGAGGTGCGTGCCGCCATGATTACTTCTTCCACAAATGCCTCATCTCGCAGATCGCCAGCGAGAAGCGTCGTCGCCTCCTTTCGCAGTTGGCAAGATTCCTGTAGGTGCTCCAGGGCGTCGATCCTGACATCGGTCAAGACGAGGTGATGACCGCGGGCATGCGCCCGTCGGACGAACGCTTCCCCAATAACGCCACACGCTCCGGTCACAACGATGGAATCCACAGTTATCCCTCTCTGCGAAGCTCACGCACTCACAGTTGGCGCCCACACACGTGTAATAGGGCCTCGAACGCGCGATCGATTTCCTTGGTCGTCTCGTCATCCATAACGAAACCCACCGGGGTTCGGCGCCTAGTGTTCTTTAAGATCCCCTGTCGAACAAGGAGGTGCTTTTCGACAGCGAGAAACGCATCAAGCGTGTTTTGAATGGTCAGGAGTGCGAGAAGCGGACCTTGAATCTCATAGGCACGAGCGAAATCACCCGCTTGACCAGCCCTCCACATTTCGATGATGGACCAGCACACATCCGACCCAGGCATCGTCCCGGCGATTCCACGTCGAATGCTGTCAATGAGGCTAATGCCACCGGTCCCCTCATAGACCTGGGCGGATCGACCCGTCGCATCGCGCAGCAGGGTAAGGCGCGGTCCAATCGGCTGAGCTTCGGGTTTGAACAGCACCTGCGGGCCGAACTCGCTTTGGAGCCGAGCCATGAGTTCGATCGATAGGACGGATCCGACGTAACCACTGGCGTCCTGGACGATGACCGGAATAGACACTGTGGAGAGGAGGGCCTGGTAGTAGTCGTAGATCTCCGACTCGGGTAGGGCTACCGAGATGGGTGGAATGGCCATGACTTCCGTCGCCCCGTTTGCTTCCGCACGCTGCCCGTTGAGGACAGCCACTTTGGTGCTTTCCGCACCCACACTCATGACGAAATGCGTCTTGGCATTGGCCGCCAGAGTGCCGAGGAACCGTCCAAGATCGTCCTTCTCCTGATCCGAGAGGCGGAGGACCTCGGAGACCATTCCTACGACAATGCCATCAGCTCCCATGTTGAGAAGCCAGTGGACTTCGCCCTCCAAGACGTCGTAGTCGATCTCGTCACCCTCGGAAAAGGGCGTTTGAAGTACGGGGAGTACTCCGGTGAGTGCTGCGGTTGTATTCATGGATTAAGCACCTTTCCTATCCTTCAAGTGATCACGCACGTGCAACGCAACGGCTGATGCTGCTGATTCGCGCACCCGTTGCTCTGCGTTTCGCGAAAACCACGCTGCGTGGGGCGTCACAATGGTCGTCGAACCGAGGGCCTCGATTTGGCCTACTAGCGGTGGTTCACTCCCGAGAACGTCTAGTGCAGCCGATATGCGTCCCGCGGCGATCGCCGCCGCCAACGCGTCCTGATCGACGACATCACCACGGGAAACATTCACCAGGAGCGCACCCTCCGGGAGACGAGCCAACAGCGAGTCTCCGACGATCTGACGAGTCTCTTCCGTTAGCGGGAGGTGAAGCGAGACGATGTCCGACTCAAATGCTTCTTCGAGTGAGACAGATGTCACGCCCAGCGCAGCGCACTTCTCGCGAGAGATGAATGGATCGTAGGCACGTACTCGTCCACCGAACCCGGACACGCGTTTGGCAACCGCCTGGCCGATCTTTCCGAAGCCAACAATCGCATAGGTGCAGTCAGCGAGAACTCGTAAGTTGCCCACTTCTCCGGAAGGTGGCCAATGACCAGCGTGGACGACTGCGTCGAGCGGGACAACGCCCCGAAGGGCAGCCAGCACCAGCGCGAGGGTGTGATCCGCAACTTCCTGGGTGCAATAGTCCTGGACGCAAAGGACCTGGACACCTCTGGACTCGGCTAGGGAAACATCAATGTGGTCGGTCCCGACGCCATACGTACCGACGGCGGTTAGGCGCGGAGCTGCATCAAGAAAGGTGCGATCGACAGACTCATATTGAACGATGGCACCAACTGCCGAATGGAGAATCGCACGTCGATCAGAGGTGAACCGAGCATCCACGAATCGCAGCCCGAGACCTTCTACGACCGCTCGTTCCAGGTCACTGTCGTCAAAATCCGAGTCGACGAGCGCAACGGTGAGGACGTCTTCACTCATTATCCACCCAGATCCTGGATCACCATGGTCGCGGCCAGTCCCCCATCCACCGGCAGCACAACACCGGTGATGAAGGACGCAGCGTCCGAGCACAAGAAGGACACGGCCGCGGCTACCTCTTCCGGAGTACCGACGCGCCCGATGGGGTGAGTTCGGGCAATGCGGACCTTGTTCTCCTCCGTGTGACCCTCGGCGAACATGTCGGTTGCGATAAAGCCTGGTGCGACCGCATTCACCCGTATGCCGCGTGGCGCCAATTCGAGCGCCAGAACCTTGGTTGCGTGATGCAGCGCACCCTTGGAAATTACGTACGGAGTCACAGATTTCGTGGACATCGTTCCCAGAATCGACCCGACATTGACGATGGAACTTCCAGCGGGCATGGCCTCGTGGAATTGGATCGTCAGGTCGAGAGCCGCATTGAGATTCACTTGGAACGTGTCCCGCCAGACGCGACTTGGCACATCGCTGAACGGGAATACCTCCGCGAATCCGGCGTTATTCACGAGACACGTGACACTCCCCACCTCATTCAACACGGTCTTGGCATAGGTGTCGACATCCGAGGGAACCGCAAGATCGACCGCGCTTGTCCGAACTGTCGCTCCACGTCCCTCGAGAAGCTCCAACAACTTCTCGAGTCGATCCGTGTCACGCCCGGTAGCCCATATGGCATAGCCATCCGACGCCAGACGCTCTGCGATACTCCAGCCGATCCCGCGAGTTGCGCCCGTGATCACGGCCCATCCGCGACTGCTCATGACAGGCTCAGGAAATCCGCATACCCGGGACGTTGACGCTGCTCATCGAGCCAGCGAAGGAGCTCCTCGTCGTCTTGACGACACGCCCGATAGGTGCGTCCGTCCGTATGCGTGAACTCCCAATATCGGTTTATCAAGAGGTTCCCACAGACGTCGCAATTCTCGACTGAGGTGTCGTTCCATGCCTTCTTGAATTCAACACAAATCATTTTCTCTTGCTCCTTGCGGTCGCTGTAGCTGCCAAATCGACAGTTGTATCGGGTGTGATGACGACCCCGTACTCCTCGAGCGCTTGTTCCTTCGTGATGAAGCGATCGATGACGTCGCTCAAGACAAGTGCGGGCTCTCGATCGAGAGGATCACCGTAACCACCACCGGAGGGTGAGACGAGACGAACAACATCACCCTTCTTGAGTCGGACATTCACGAACTTGGTCAGACTCTTGGAACCTTCCGCGACCCGAAAATCCTGAAACTCATCAGATCCCGCCCTCTTCACCAGCACTTCGGTGAGCGATCCAGGGGCCCCGCCCAAGATTCCCTCCGGTCGACGCTCGCCACGATCGGCGAGGACGCTGACCGTGATCACGTCCCCGAGAACTTCGATGTCTCGACTGACTCCGAGTCCACCTCGATGTTCACCCGCTCCAGCTGTTCCCTGACTCAAGGAGTAATCGTGATGTAGCCACGGATAGCGAGTCTCGAAGATCTCAACTGGCGTATTCCGGCAATTCGCGTGGAGCATGATTTGGGCACTGTTGCCGTCCAGGGTTTTGCGGCCACCCCATCCATGGCCTTCAAAGTGGTAGTGAGCGAAGTACTCGTGTGTCTTTGGATCAATACCGCCGAATAGGAAGTTCAGCGAAGTGTTACCCGTTCCCGCGGTGGCCCGGTCAGGTCCGAGTTTCGAGAGGATGCCGCTCACGATCATCTCGATCAGTTTCGGTTGGTACTCGGTTTGACCACCCACACATGCACCGGGGTGACGAACGTTGCAGATTGTTCCCGATTGCGTCACCACGCGCACAGCACGCGAGATACCCGCATTCACGGGAAGACGGCGTCCCAGGAAGTACAGCAACCCATTCAACGATCCAGAGAGTGTTACGACATACGGTGCGTTGATTGCTCCTGCTGCCTGTGGATCACTGCCAGTGAAATCGAAGACGACCCTGTCTCCATCGATAATCATGGTCAAGCGGATGTAATACGGCGTATTGCCAATACCGTCGTCATCAAATCGATCTTCCGCGCAATAGACACCGTCCGGGAGCGCTTGAATCTCGTCACGAATATGTTGCTCGGCGAAATCCTGCAATTGGGTGAAACTCTTCCGGATGTTCGGAACCCCGCGCTCTTCGATCAACTGCCGCAGCCGGCGCTCTCCGATATAGAGAGAGCCCAACATCGCATGCAGGTCTCCCCACGAGTTCGCGGGAGTCCGGTGGTTGGTCAGGACGATCCGCCAAATGTCTTTGACCGGTTCTCCGCGCTCGAACAGTTTCACGGGTGGCAGGCGCAGACCTTCTTGGTAGATGTCGGTTGCGGTTGCCGAGAAAGACCCCGCGGCCATACCGCCGATCTCGGCCATGTGAGCGATGTTGCCTACGTAAGCGACGATCTCACCGTCGATGTAGATCGGGAGAATCATCATGTGCTCCGGCATGTGGGAGCCACCTCGATAGGGATCGTTGTAGATCCAAATATCGCCTTCTTCGAAGTTCTCCGCACCTACTTCTTGGATGATCCACGTTGCCGCGTAGAGAGAGGCACCGAGCATCGCCGGATTCAATCCGGCCGTGGCCACTAGGTTCCCGTGTTCATCGAGGATGAGCGTCGAGAAGTCCAGTCCCTCCGAGAAGATCGGTGAATAGGCCGTCCGCATCATGGATACTGCCATCTCATCGCAGATGTTCACGAGGTTTTGGTTCAGCAGCGTCAGGCCGATGTTGTCATGACGTTCTGGCTTAGTCATTCTCCTACACCCTTCGAAAGCACGAGGCAGCGAGCATCATCAACTTGCATGGTGAAACCCGGTGGAACGTAGGTCGTGGATGTTGGTTCCATGACGATCAACGGACCCGCGAATTGGTCGCCTGGCTTCAAGACATTTCGATCAATGATGTCGGTTTCCACCCAGGTGCCGTCGTCAACACAGACTTGACGCTTCGTCCGCTTGCCCTCACCGCTATATGGCTGCGGTCGAACGGGGTTACCTCTGATCAAAGCCGTGGCCCCCAAGTACACCGACTCAATCGGCTGATCTTCGAGCGCATAACCGTAAGCACGACGGTGCGATTCGTGGAAGGCCTCCGTGAGTGACACCCGGAAACTTGGATCGTTGGGATCGATCGATATGGCAAGTTCGAATGATCGATCGAGGTGTCCAGAGTAGGTACGCACTTCTTGCTCGTAGTTCTGTCCTACGTACCGGCAAGACACCGACGTTTCCGCGAGGACATCTGCCTGGTCGGCCCCCGTCTGCTCGATCATCGATTTCACCAGAGCATTCGCCAAGCCAGCGAGTGCGACCGGTAGATCATTCGAGGGATCATCGAGACGCCGCACCAGAGTGATCCGCTGGTCAATGCGTTCATCGGCGATGAGCGTTCCAAAGGCTGACACCAAACCGGGTGAAGGAGGAATGATCGCTCGACGCATTCCGAGGCGATCGGCGATGCGCGCCGCATGTAGAGGACCGGCCCCTCCAAATGCGATGAGATCGAAATCCCGGTAGTCGTAACCACGATCGACTGTGACGAGGCGAACCGCTCCCGCCATGTTGTCCACGGCTACCGCGATGATGGCATTCGCCGTGGACACAAGATCCAGGTCGAGTTCTTGGGCAATGCCTTCGACGGCCTTGCTTGCCAGATCCGCATCGAGCGAAAGCTCGCCTCCAAGGAAGAAGCTCGGGTCGAGTCGACCCAGCACCACATTCGCATCGGTGATCGTCGCGTTTACGCCTCCCTTGCCGTAGCAAGCAGGCCCCGGGTCGGCACCGGCACTTTCCGGACCGACTCGAAGCAGGCCCCCGTAGTCGATAGCCGCAATGGAGCTTCCGCCCGCACCGATAGTGGTCACGTCGATCACCGGAATCGTGATCGGAATGCCCCACTCGATTTCATGGGTCCCCGAGAAGCCCAACCGACCATCGATAATCACGCCGACATCCGCGCTCGTTCCGCCCATATCCAAAGAGACGGCTCGCGAGGAATTCAACTGCTGAGACCAGAAGTGCCCGGCGATCATTCCCCCGGAAAGGCCGGACAGGACCATATCGATGGGTCGGCTAGCCGCGTGATCGATCGGCACTTGGCCGCCGTTCGACTTCATCAGCGCTGAGCGCTCGCGGATACCCAGATCCTCGAGTCCCTTGGTCATCTCCTGGAGGAAGCCCCTCGCCACGCGCTGGCAGTAGGCGTCCATGACCGTCGTGCTCGTGCGTTCGTATTCGCGCCAAACGGGAGCCACATCGCACGACAACGAGATCGGCAAGTCCGGGAACCTCTGTGCCAAGTAGTCACCAACGAGGCGCTCGTGGGTGTCATTCAGATAGCTGAAAAGAAAGGCAACGGCAACGGCCATGTCTGCGTTGCCCGCCAACAGAGCCTCGATGCTGTCACCGACGGCAACGAGATCTGCCTGCGTCAGATCCTCGCGAATCGAGCCATCGGCTAGGACTCGCCCCGGCACTCCTATGGTGTTGCGACGCAGCGCGTAGGGCGCCGCCTTAACCCACTGGAGGTCATACATCTTGGGACGATCGATGCGCTGAATGTAGAGAACGTCTTCGAAGCCTGCAGTCGTCAGCAGGATGGTTTCGGCTCCCTTGCGCTGAATGACCGCGTTCGTGACGATAGTCGTCCCGAGGATGAATCGCTCGAGTTCTTCATCGAGGTTCACTTCCGTTCGGGCCAACGCTTCGAAGACCGCGAGGGAGGGTTTCGCCGGGGTTGAACTCACCTTTCTCAAGATGGTGTTGCCACTTGAGTCGACAGCCACTAGATCCGTGAAGGTGCCTCCCGTATCAATCCCGATACGCCAGCTTCGATCGTCTCGCTTGGTCATGCGTCCTCGAATCCCTTCTCGATATGTGAATGGCTAAAGCGTGCTTTATGCGGTGTGTTCAGCGAGGGCGACGGACTGAGCGAGAGCCGTCACCTCGTCGAAGTCCGACACCTTGAGGTCCTTCACCACTGCACCGCGGTCCATGACCAATACTCGGTGCGCCGCCTCGTAAACCTCGGGAATCTCAGTGCAAAAGAGAAGCACGACCATTCCCGAACGAGCTGCCTGCTGCAGGGTTGCGTAGATGTCACGCTTGCTACCGACATCAACGCCTCGCGTCGGTTCCTCGATAGCAAGCACTGAAGGTCCGTACGTCAGTGCGGATGCGATCGCGACCTTCTGCTGATTCCCGCCACTCAGAGCAGTTAGCAGCTGCTTCGGTCCTTCCGTCTTCACCCCGAACGCGGCGATACTTTGTTCAGCGATGGTCTGACTCTCTCGTAAGCGAAGTACGCCCGATTTCCGCGATAGCCGGGGAGAGCCGAGTCTTGAAACGATGTTGTCTCCGACCGACATGTTGCCGAAGAGAATCCCCTTGCGATCCGCGGGCAGGAATGCCGTTGACTTGACGACATTCAGTAGCTGTCCGACATCCCAAGCGATGTCCCCTCGAGCCGGGTGGTATCCGGCCACCGAGGCGACGAACTCACGGCCACCAGACCCTTCGACACCGACGACCGCAGTGACTTGTCCCTGGATCAGGTCGAGATCGATGGAACGGAATTCATCGGATTCGCTCGACCACTGACGGATCCTCAAACTATTCTGCGTAACAACTTCACTTCTGCTATCGCTGGTCACAGCCGCACTCGGTTCCGAACCCTTGACGAGTTCGGATGCGATATTCGCCTCCGTCAAAGAGGAGCCGCGTAGGGACTTGGCAACGATTCCGTCACGGATAACGTGCACCACACCACACTGATCGACTAGGTCTCCGAGTCGATGGGAGATGAGAATCGCAATGTGACCTTCAGCTGCAAGCGACTGCATGAAGGCGAAGAGCGCTTCTGACTCTTCGTCCGTCAGAGCCGAGTTCGGCTCGTCAAAGATGTAGCAGCGAGCCTGTCGCAGCATCGCTCGGCCAATCTCCACACGCTGTCTGGTCGCGAATGAGCAAAGATCCAACTGTGTCGTGGCAACGTCGACCAGACCCAGGCTCTCGAGTACGTCGCCAACGCGGTCGCCTTGACCTTCTTTGCCACGTCTCTTCCCCTCCTGGCCGACCAGGAGATTCTTCACGACGGTCAAATTCGGCCACACCTGCGGCTCTTGATGGACGACAGCCACAGTCTTCATATCACTTTGAGGTGTCCACGGCTGTCCATCCAATGAGAAGATGCCGGCGTCGGCACGAGCTTCACCGGCTAGCACTCGGGTGAAAGTGGACTTCCCAGCGCCGTTGGGTCCTGCGATACCGATTACCTCGCCCGAGGAGAGGGTCACATCCAGACCAGCCAGCGCGATCGTTCGCCCAAATGCCAGCCGCACACCTTCAGCATTGATCTCGGTCACGACTCGGTCCCACCCGCAACGGGTCTTTCCGCGCCCGCGTTTCCTCTGCGCCAGGGGAGCTTCATGCCCCCTTGACTCAAGCGGTCCAGTGAAACCGCCAAGATCGTGACCGCTCCGATGAAGACGAGCTGCACGAATGCGCTCACACCCAGCACGGCCAGCCCGTTCTGCAACATGGCAAGCAGAAGAGCACCTAAGAGCGCGCCCGTTGTCGTGCCTCGCCCACCCAGAAGTGAGGTGCCGCCGATGACCACTGCCGCGAACACCGGGAAAGTGAGGGCGAGTCCCGCACTTGGACCGATTGACCCCGTGTAAGAGAAGTCCAGGATGCTCGCAACAGCGGCCATTACCGCACATAGCACGAATGCCACCGTCCGGTACTTCCGAATCGGCAGGCGCGCCACCTTCGCCGCTTCCGGATTACCTCCGATCGCATACGAGCGAAAGCCAAAGAGCGTGCGGCCGAGGAGGAACTTGAAGGCGAGGAAGAATATGAGAAGCCACAGCACCTGTATCGGGATATTGAATGGCAGCCGCGTTGCCCCCAAGAAATCGAAGAAACTGAGCGAAGCCTCTGTCGGCGGTGGCACGTTGTAGGCGGGGTTGAATCCATTGGCCTTGGACAAGATCAGCGCCAGACCTTGCGCGATACTCAACATGCCAAGGGTGGCTATGAACGATGGAATACCGATGACTGTTGTGAAGAACCCGTTGATCAAACCCGCCAGGACAGCGATCAGAATCGCGGCTAGCAAAGCGACCGGGAACGGCAGAGTGAAGGGCAGAACGCCGCCCCCCAACCAAAGAACTGCCAGCAGGGTGCCAGCCAAGAGGTAGACGGAACCGACAGAAAGGTCGAGTTCACCTTGAATGATGACGATTTGGGCAGCAAAGGCAATCATCGCCAGAGATGCCATGGAGCGCACCAGCGAAAGCAAGTTGTCGGGCGTCAGGAAGGCCGAATTCTGGTATTGAAAGAACAGTGCAATCAAGACGATGGCACCCAACAGGCCCAGGGTCCTGAACCTAGAGATATTGATATTTCTTGCGGGGGTTGCATTCGGAGCAGCCGAAACATTAGATGACACTGTTTCTCCTCAGTTACGCGAGACTCAGCTTGCTCGCCACCTGGTTCGTTATCCGATTGCCGCGAGAGTTGTCGGTTGTGGGGTGAAGCCTCGCTTCACCCCACAACCGACCCATTCCCCTCTTTGAGCTACCCGATTGAGGTGTTCCCGGGGACCTGTTCGGATACCGACCTGATAGGTCAGTTACCTTCAGCCTCTGCGAGACGAACGCGCGCCTCTTCAGCGGTCATGGATCCATTTGTACCGCTCTTGGTAACCAAGATCGGCTCCAACCGTGGGAATTCGGACTCCGGCAACTCACCCTTGGCCAGGTAGTTGATGCATGCCGAGACCGACCGCTCCGCTTGGTTGTCGAAGCCCTGATCCACCGTTACGAGGATGGAGCCCTTCTCGATGGAGTCCAGGATGGGCGCACTGATGTTGAAGCCCGAGGTGTAACGCTCCCCCAAGTATCCATCGCTCTCAATGACCTTCCCAACGCCTTCCACTCCCTGATCGGTGTGGAAGAAGAGGTTAACGTCAGGATTACCCTTCAAGAAGGGGCTGACCGCGGCGATCGTCTCATCCACCGTAAAACCATCCCCAGTCGGGAGACCGCTCTCCGCATCGTTGAAGAACTTGACGCCGGGGATGGCTCCCTCAAGACCCGCCTTGAAGCCCTCCATGCGCGAAATCGCCCAGGGACCCGTAGGCAAGCCACTCCCAACCGCCACCGCAGTCGGATCGATTCCCTGCTCCTTCATCACGGCCGCTGTCAACTCACCATTCGCCTTAGAAGCTTCGAATTCATTGAGTGCGAAGAACGCGAATCGCTTCGAGTCTGCGACATCACTGTTCTCGCCGAATACCGGGATGCCCTTACCGACGTAGTCGTCCACGATCTTGACGAAAGCATTCGGCTCTCCCGATTGGACCACGAGGCAGTCCACCTGAGCACTGTTCAGGAGTGCTTCCATTTCGGCGAGCTGAGCAGCGGTGTCGGTCGAGGCTGGCCCTACCATGCGACAGTCAACGTTGATTCCCGCCTCCTTGGCAGCGGCACATGCACGATCAACACCGATCTGCTGCTGACGACCGAAAACCGGAATACCAGTTCCCTGCATGGAGAGCACGACTCTCAATGGCTCCCCATCCGCGACCCGCTTCGCGATATCGGGGCTCAGGCTGAATGTTCCCCAATCAAACTCAGCGTCCCACTGAGCAGGATCAACTTCTGCGACTACGACCTCTTCTGAGGCCGTTTCCGACTCTGCCGGCGATTCCGTGGCCGCTTCCTCCGAACCAGACGAGGAGCAAGCAGAAAGTACCAAACCCATCGACGCGATGAGCGCGATCACGGCGACGGAGCGTCGCGACCTCATGCCTAAAGTGTTCATCGACCTACCTCACAATTCTCGCCGTCAGGTTGCTGTTCCGGTGCGAACCATGACGACTTAGTGGCGCCCCTATGGCATTGTTTTGTTCTTGCGAATATTCCTGTTCGTTTTGTCCGTATGCGGACACCTCGAACCATGGAATACCTGCGGTTTTGGGTTGAACGAATCCCGGAATCGACCTTGGACCACGTCTGAAGCCGTTTCCTGGAAACGATTCGATCGTACCCGTGACACGGGATAAGGTGAAGAGAAATCTCGAAATCTTGCAAAGAGTCGGGGGCCTCGTGACCAAACCGATACGCAAGCAACGCCAGCCGCACTACATTTCCGGCATGGCAAAACTTCCTGCGACGCAATGTTCGGTAGAGCAGGACATTTTCGGAGTCGATACCCGTGTCTGAGGGGCCGGAAGTCCGATCGGTCGCTCGGGCCCTCCAGGCACTAGAGGTCATCGCCCAGGGCAGTCCGGGCGGGCTTTCGCTGGCCGAGGTTGGTGAGGCCCTCGGAGCCTCGCGTAGTTCCATTTGGGTCCTGCTGCAGACCTTGACCCGGGCAGAAGCAGTGGTCGAGGTCGGACCGAAGTACGGTCGCCGATACGTACTCGGTCCGGCCATCGCCCGGCTGGTCGAATTGGCGCGGTACGACGAGGATCATCGAATAGCCGTGATGCCTCACCTAGACGCACTCACGCAACGCACGGGCTTCACTTCCCGGCTCGCTGAGCTGAACGACGGCTTCTTACACATCATCGCGCGCAAGGATGCTCCGGGGACGGTCGCCATCAGCCTGCACTTCGGGCAACCGGAACTGTTTCACTGCTCTTCCGTCGGGAAGGCCGTGCTGTCACTTCTCCCCGAAGAGCATTCCCGCCTCTTGCTCGGTCTGGAACCGTTTGAGCGCCGCACGCGTAACACCATCACTCGCTTCGAGGATTTGCTGGAAGATCTGGAGACGATCCGGCAGCGTGGCTACAGTGTCGACGACGAAGAGGACTTCGAGGGCATCATCTGCATTGGCAGCGGTGTGGGAAGCGTCGCGGGGCGCTTCGTCGGCGCAGTCAGCGTCACTGCACTGAAACCGCAGCTGCCCAATTGGCGGCTCGAGGCGGTGGGCCAAGAGGTACGTACGACCGCTCAGGCGATCTCCAATCAAGTGGGCCTCATGAACACGTCCCTCCCCTTCGACATCATCACGTCTCAATCGAGCGGAGCAAAATGAAGATCGCCGATGTAGAAACCATCATCCTGCGCCAAGCCAGTGTGGACGAATCTCGCGCAGATGGAGGTCAGGACACCATAGTCATCCGTGTGAGGACCGACGACGGTCTCATCGGAGTAGGTGAAGTCGATTCATCCCCGGAGGTGGTGGCGGCAGCGATTCATGCCCCCAAGTCAAATGCGGTCGTCCAGGGTCTTCGTGGACTGATCCTGGGAGAGGACGCACTGGATCGAGCCACACTGTGGGATCGCATGTTCCGTGGGTCGATCTACATGGGCCGACGCGGCGTGGTCATGCACGCGATGAGTGGAATAGATATCGCCCTGTGGGACATCGCAGGTCAAGCCGCCGGTCTTCCCATAGCGTCCATGCTGGGATCGGAACCGCGCACCAAGATTCGAACCTACGCATCAATCCTCATGGAAGACACTCCAGAGCGTGTTGCCGAGCGCGTGTCGGATCTCCGGCAACAAGGCTTTACTGCGTGCAAGCTTGGGTGGGGTCCGCTTGGCCAATCGCGGGATCACGATGTATTACTCGCCGCAGCCGCACGAGAAGCTGCAGGCGCGGACATGGATCTGATGCTCGACGCAGGGTACGGATATGGAACATCCGTCACCGACGCCGTTTTCGTGGCTGAGGGACTCGCTGAGCTTGGCTTCCGCTGGCTCGAGGAACCATTCCTGCCGGATGAACTCGGTGCCTATGCGGAGCTAACGCGACAATCACCCCTCCCGGTCGCAATGGGAGAACAATCCACCGCACGATGGGATTTCGAACTTCTGGCATCCATGAGGGCTGCCAACGTCTTCCAACCAGACCTTGCACGATGTGGCGGCATAACGGAATTCCTCTTGATCAACGACATCGCTGCGAAGCACGACATTTGGGTCGTCCCGCACGCCTGGAAGACGGGCATCTTGAAGGCTGCATCGCTGCACGTGAATGCAGTCATTGGCGGCGAGAGGCTCCAGGAGTGGTGTGTCGAGGCAAATCCCCTCACCCTAGATCTGGTCGAACCGCACCTGCTAGTTGAAGACGGCTTCGCCGTGGTCCCCACTTCGCCCGGACTGGGAATTCAACTGAATCAGGAACTCATGGATGCTCTTCGCACCTCGTAAGGCACGACTGGGAAAGATTCAACTGGCTCCCGGTTCAAGCATCACTTTGACAGTGGGATCACCTTCGACCAGTCGTTCGTACCATCGCTGCCCTTCGGACAGCGGTGCCTTCACGATGTCGAAGTCGATTGCCAAGCGGCCCGATTGGAGCCAATCAAGGGCCATCGCGAAATCCTCTGGCGTATAGGCGAAGGCTCCAGCGAGGCAAATCTCCGAGCGGACTATCGCATTCATGGGCAACGTGGTTTGATCGGTATGCAAGCCAGAAAGAATCACCGTGCCACCAGGCATCACGCTTTCGACGCACGCCAGTCGGGTGGCAGGACTGCCGACTGCGTCAAATGCGATGTGAACCCCACTTCCCCCCGAGGCCGCCCGCACGGCCTGAGCGACGTGTTCGTCGCTCTCGACGATCACGGCTCCCGTCGCTGCAGCGGCGGCGCGGCGGCTGTCATTGCGCTCGGCGACCCAGATCGGCTGCACGCCGTACTGAATCAGGACCTTGGCAATGAACAGACCTATCGGACCGGCTCCTACGATCAGCGCGTTGTCTCCGGCGCCTGCGCGTGACGCTCGAACAGCATGGATGGCATAGGCCGTCGGCTCTCCCAAAGCAGCAATCGCAAGGTCGGAATCGTCCGGCAGGGAGTGCACTCCCTTCATGGGGACAGCGACGAACTCGGCATTCCCGCCCGGGAGCGATGCACCCAAGAGCTTTCGCTTCGGGCACAGCTGTTGCTTGCCGGACAGGCAGAAAGAACACGCGCGGCACGAGAAGAGCGGATTGAGGACGACCGCCGAACCAACACCTCCAGCGATTTCAGCATCAACACCAGGCCCATAGTCGGCAATGCGCCCAACGATCTCGTGCCCGAAAATCAACGGCGCGCTGCGAATACTGCTCTGGCCGAGAAAACCACTCAGTTCCGATCCGCAGATGCCCGAGTAGAGCACCTGGACCAACACCTCACCTTCGGCGGGACGGGGGACTTCGACCGTACGCATAGTCATCGTCCTCGGTCCCTCGTAGACCAGCGCAGACATAGCAGTCATGATGATTTCCCACTCCTTCTTGTCGGTCTAATGGCGCAGGCTAGCTGGAGGAAGATCAGCAACCGTCAACCAGCCTGGCGTAGCGTTGAAAACCCTGTCAATTGAGTTCGCAAGCATGTGGCGAGAGCCGATTTGCGGCTGAAACGCCGGTGTTATGTCAATTTCTTGGTATACCTCTCCTCTGCGAAGAAGAGTGATCGTGTCTCGGGGTGCCTGTTCGATTTGGTCGAGCGCGACATGACCGAGGAAGCGCGCGGTATACCAACACACACCGTCTTCAAATGCGCGATAGGTCTGGTCCACACCACTACTGAGGTCAGATGTAATGGTCGAACCATCAGCGAGAGCGATGGGCTGGTCCACGAAGACCGGCGACATTTCGGGTTCGATTCTCGTGACCGGGCGTCCCAGGGCTCTTCCAACAACCGAGATCGACTGGGGGAAGCCGGCGTGCCCTAGCACTTTGCCCTCGCGCACTCTGTCTGAGAACTCCTGTGCCGTGAATCCGATTCCCAGCCGTCGCTGCACGGTCGTGCCAAATCCGGAAATGTCGACGACTCGACGGACATCGATCAGTACGTCGTCAGGAGCTGCTCCCAGAAGAGTCAGCACAAGAGCATCGAAGATAAGCCCGGGGTTTAGTCCCGCACCCAGAATTGATACCCCGGCTTGCTTCGCCTCATGATCCAAAGCATCGGCGATCTCCATATCAACAAGCCACGGATTCGCCGATTCCTCTGCACTCACCAAGACATTAGATCCAGATCGCACGGCTAGGAGCACGTCCTCCCAAACGTCGCGTAACCTCGTCGTCGTCGCGATGATGACCACGTCTGCAGCCGAAGTCAGAGCCTCGATACGTTCGTCTCTGGTGAAGGGTCCGCTAACAAGGTGACGCTTTCGGGTCCGAAGCAAGTCGGCAATTCCATTCGCCAATTGACCATTACCGTAGACTGATACGGAGATCATCGAAAGACGCCTTCAATAGCGTTCACTAACGCAGCTGAACAGTCGCGCATCGCTCTAATCCCGATCCGTTCTGTACTGTCCAATGAAATCTTCATCGAGCACCCACCCGAACCCGGGCTCGTCCCGAAGAACGAAGTCACCCTGAAGCAGGGATGGTCGGTTAGCGAGAAGCCCCCAGAAGATCGGGTCTCGCGTTGGAGAGAATGCCTCCACATAAGTGCCGTGCGGTACCGACGCCAGGAGGTGAGACGCGACTTGTGCCTCCTCATGGTGGCCTACTTGTGCTTCGAAGGCCGCCGCCAAAGCAGCGACTCGGCGCCACTCCGTTGGACCACCACCCCAGGAAGCGTCGTAGTTCACCACATCGACGGCACCGCTGACGAGCATCTCGCGCATGCCAACTCGACTTATCTCGCTTTGACCCGCCGCCACGTTGACGTTGCCACGCAGTCGAACATCGCGAAGCCCACGCCAATCGGCATGCCACCTAGTCGGTTCCTCAAACCACCGCAGACTGATGTCGTCGTCCAATGCTGCCAGGAAAGCCAGTGCCTCGCTGACTCGATACCCCTGATTAGCATCGACGACGAAAATGAAGTCCGGACCCACAATGTCGCGAGCGATTCGAAGCCGCCTTGCATCCTCTTCAGGGGGCTTCGCGCCGATCTTGAATTTCATGCCGACCATGCCCTGCTCATCCTTAAAGAACGCCAGCTCTCGCTCCAAGTCGGCTTCACTCGTACCGTAGTAGCCACCTATCCCAATCATGGGAATGCGATCTCGATAGCCACCCCAAAGTCGCCACAAGGGCTCGCCTGCCAACTTTCCCACGGCATCCCAAATTGCGCTATCCACACAGGCGATCGCCTGCATGGGCAGCCGTCGATCTCGCAACTGGTCAAGCGTTGTGACCAACATGGCCTCCCAGCAGCGCTCAACCTGCCGGACATCAAGACCGATCACCAGTGGCGAGATCTCTTCGTTGATGATGGAGAGAACCTCGGGTTGCTCCTCATCCGTATCGGCGTTGTAGGCCTCACCGACAACACCCTCCGAGGTGTGGATTCTTGTGATGATGGTGCAGCGATTCCGCATCTTGTAGTAACTGCCTTTGTAAACGTGCTGGAGCGGAACAGTGAGTGGAATTGTCTCGATTCGCTCTATCAGTGCCACAGGAATCCAATCCAAGACATCGAAACTGGTATCGTTTCCGGAGCCTAGTCTCTTGACCTCTGGATCTCAAGCGGACTTCGAACCGGCGCCGAGCGCCCACTCCATTCGGGGCTCGAGGCGACGAGGTCACCTGTCGAGATAGGCAATGGACCGGCCTATACGAGTTTCTGAGCCCAAGCCACTGCGTTCGTGACTCCGCTCCTTCACATGAGCCGTCTGAGGCCACTTCGCTTCCCGGCACTTTACAGAGCCGAGCGCGTGATCGGGGAAATGACGCCGAACTCGACCCCGATCTTCTAGCGTAGGGAGGCCGCGAGTACGGGATCGGCTACGGGGGATAATGGGACATGATTTCGACGCAAATCGTTCCTGAAGAAGAGCCCACTAGTCTTTGAAGCCCACAACGGAGCTACCACCTGAGGTCGGGGGTATGAGGTGACGCAGGACCGGGTGGTGACCATTCATGACGTCGCGAACAGGGCGGGAGTCGCTGTCTCCTCAGTATCTCGCGTCTTGAGTAATCACCCTGACGTAAGCGACGCCATGCGCGCCAAAGTTGAGCGTGCTGTTCGGGAACTCGGCTACCAGCCAGATCCTGTTGCCCAGGGTCTGCGAAGCGGGACGACTCGTGCTGTTGGCCTGATTGTGCGCGACTATTCTACGCCGTTCTTCGCAGAGGTCATAACGGGAATCGAGAGCGTGTTGAGCATAGCCGACTACACACTACTCGTTACAAGTAGTGGTCGAGATATATCGCAAGAGGTTGAGAGAATCCGAATGCTTCGTCAACGACGGGTCGACGCGATTCTTCTCGCAACCGTGAGCGACAAGAGCATGGCCACTCGAAAGGCGATCAAGTCCTTCGGACGCCCCGTCGTTTTGCTCGACCGCGAATTCAATCGACTCTCCACCGGCCGAGTCTTACTAGATCACGCAAGCGGAGTTAAGGCAGCCACCAAGGATCTGCTGTCACTCGGCCACAGGCGAATCGCCTTCATCACCGGCACTCAAGACATTCGTCCTACACGAGAGCGCCTTCGTGGGTTCATGGAGGCCTTCGAGGAAGCTGGCATCGACAGTTCCTCTGCGACCATGATCGCCCAGGTCTTCTCCGCCTCATTCGCGCGTTCGCAAACAATCGAACTGCTCAGTGACAATCGAAGTATACGTCCAACCGCTCTCATTGCTGGGGGCGTTCAAACCACTTCGGGAATACTCGAGGCTCTGGACGAGTTATCGATGCTGCCCGGTCGAGACGTCTCTTTGGTTGTCTGCGACGACCTCCCCTGGCTACGCGTATCCCGACCTAGTATCAGCGTCGTGACCCGCGATCCTTTTGAGATGGGAAGTGTCTCGGCCACAATGGTGCTTGAGATGCTTGCAGGTGCACCCGCCCACACGGTCACACTTCCCACGGAGTACGCAGCTCGTGACAGCACTCAGCCACTATTTTCCTGAATCAGACAATCAAGGTCCTTCACGAAAAACTCCGTCAGTCGGTGCTGATGACGGCGATGGGCGTGCCCGTCGCAACCTCAACGTCGACAGCCACGAGTTGCTCCATGACTATCCCAGTGACAGGCGAGGGGACCTCGACGACCGCTTTATCGGTCTCCACCCGCATGAGAGGGGCACCAGCTTCGACTCGAACTCCCTCTTGAGCCAGCCATTCGGTTACGAACACTTGATCGACAGTATCCGCTACCCGTGGCATCTTGATGGTCATCCTCATCAAACGCTCACCTGCTCGGCGTAAATGTGATCAAACATGGCCGCCGGATTCGGGGAAGGAAGGCTCCTCACCTCGTCCAACACGGATTCGAGTTCTTCCTTGATCGTCGCTTCGAGTTGATCTAACTGATCCTCAGATGCCGCACCCTTTTTCAGCAGTCGCTGCTTCGTAACCAGTAAAGGGTCCCTCTTCTTCCACTGCTCTAGTTCACCTTCGGGACGATATGGCGCCGTATCGGCACGTGAATGCCCGGCAAACCGATAAGTCTTGGCCTCGATCAAGGTGGGCCCTTGTCCATTCCTGGCTCGCTCGAGAGCGACCCTCATCGTGTCTTGCACTAGATCGGAATCCATTCCATCCACCGTGACGCCAGGTATCCCATATGAGGCAGACCGGAGATGCAGGTCCTCGAATGGAGTCGTACGATCAATTCTCGAATACTCTCCATAGACGTTGTTGTCGATCACGAACACGACCGGCAACTTCCACACAGCAGCGAGGTTGAGACCTTCATGGAAGGCCCCGATGTTCGCAGCGCCGTCACCGAAGATGGCTACCGCGACTGACTGCTCTTCTAGCGTCTGGTAAGCCAGGGCAGCCCCGGCAGCGATGGGTATTCCCGCGCCGATTATTGCCGAGGTTGGGAGCAGCCCGACGCTCATGTCGCAAAGATGCATGGAACCACCCACACCACCGACGCATCCAGCCGAACGGCCCATGATTTCCGCCAACACAACTTGCGGCGTCATACCCAAAGCCAGCGCCACGCCGTGACCACGGTACGTCGCTGCGACGGCATGATCTGTAGGCAATTCGGCGGCTATTCCTACAGCCAGAGCTTCTTGACCAAGACACAGATGGGTCGTCCCGTGGATCTCACCTTGGGCGAAGAGCTCGTTGACCAGTTCTTCGAAATGGCGAATCTCCAGCATTCGAGAGTACTGAGCGAGTGGGTCATCCCGTAAGACGTCGCGACGCTGAACTGGCGTCATAGTCATCTGGCTCATCGTGCAATCCCTTCCTGCGTCCACCAAGGCTGCGGTACCACACCCGTGACGAGGTAGGACTCCAACTGCCTCACGATCTCCGACTCCGAAGGCAAGTAGAGGGCCTCGAGATCCCGTTGATAGGGAACGGGTACATCAGGGGCGGTAATGCGAAATGGTGCTGCGTCCAGTGATGCAAATGCTTGGGCCGTGATAGTTGAGATGATTTCCGATCCCCATCCTCCCGAATGCGGCGCTTCTTCAATTACAACTAACCGCCCGGTCCTCTTGACTGATGCGCATACGGTCTTGACATCCCAAGGAACCAGGGAAAGAAGGTCGATGATTTCGATATCTAGATTCGCCTGCTGGGCAGCTGCGCGAGTCAGGCTCGTGGTCCTTCCAAGCGTAACGACGGTAGCCTTCGTTCCTTCACGCGCGATGCGTGCCCGTCCCAGTTCGAGCAGGCCGTCCGGACCCGTCACCACTTCTCCGCGGCTCGCATACAACGCACGGGGCTCAAGAAAGATAACTGGATCGGGATCGCGAATTGCCGCCTTTAGCAAGCCGTAGGCAGACTGCGGATCGCTTGGACACGCCACCTTCAGCCCCGGCGTAGCGGCTACCCAATTCTCCAAAGTCTGGCTGTGTTGGCAACCAAAACCCAGCCCACTGCCAATCGATGCTCGAACGACCATTGGACAAGATACCTGCCCCTGACTCAGGTATCGAAACTTCGCCGCTTCCGTCACAACGGCATCCAGGGCGACACCGAGGAACTCGACGAACATGATTTCAACCACCGGTCGAAGTCCTAATGCGGCAGCACCTACTGCTGCTCCGGTGAAGCCCATCTCGGAAATTGGCGTATCCCGCACACGTTTTGGGCCGAACTCCTTGAGGAGCCCTTCAGAGGTCTTGAATGGGCCACCGGCATCGGCCACGTCCTCGCCCATGACAATCACAGACGAATTCTCCCGCATTTCTTCAGCAAGCGCCGTGGCAATCGCCTGATTCATTCTCATACTGCCCATAACCAAGTAAACCTCGTTCCTGAATTCGCACTCACAGATCGTCGCAAGTGTGTTCTCGGTGGTTGTGCTTCACAATCCCTCAATTTCATACTTGCGAATGTAGTCAGCGTCCAGTTCCCAGCCGAGGCCCGGCGCACTGGGCAAACTCATGAACCCATTCTCAAGCTTTGGGCGATTGACCACGAGGCTGTGCCAAATGGGGTCACGCTGTGGATGAAACAATTCCAGGAAAGTCCCGTGTGGGATTGACGCAAGAAGATGTCCCGCGATGTGAGCCTCTTCATGGTGAGCCATCTTGACGTCGTAGACCGCCGCCATCCCTGCAACTCGACGCCACTCAGTTGGTCCGCCGGACCATGAACTATCGAAATTGCAGTAGTCGATAGATCCCACTTCCATAAGATCACGGCAGCCGGCAGCTGACAACTCCGACTGCCCAGCACACACGGGAATCCCCGCGCCGAGCCGCACGTCACGCATTGCGCGACGATCGTTGTGCCATTGACATGGCTCTTCGAACCAAAGCAAGTTGCAGTCTTGGACGCGACGCGCGAACTCAATCGCTTCGCTTGGAGTCCAACCTTGGTTGGCATCGACGGCAAGGGCGAAATCATCTCCCGCGGCACGCCGAGCCCGTTGAACCCGCGTCGCATCCTCTCTTGGTGTCAGACCGCCAACTTTGAACTTCATGCCGGCAAACTGTTCCTCAACGAGATTGCTCACCTCGGCTTCGATGTTCGCATTCTCGGCGTAGTAGCCCCCTATAGTGATAACGGGAACCTGCTTCCGGTATCCACCCCACAATCGCCAAAGTGGCATTTGAAGCGCGCGACCGATGACATCCCAGATCGCAGCGTCGATGCAGGCGGTCGCCACGAGCCCCAGCCGGCGATCGCGCAGGATGTCCCAGGTGGCCGGTCTCGCTATTTCCCAGCATCGCTCGACCGCGAAAGCATCACTGCCTATCAGTCGCGGCACTATCTCTTGACGAATGATGCCCACGATTTCCTTGAGCCCAGCGTCTTCGTCACCCACGTAAGCCTCTCCGACCAGCCCACTGCGGGTGTGAAGTCTGGTGACTATCGTGGATCGGTGAGTCATCTTGTAGTGACTTCCCTGATAAACGCGATCCAAAGGAACTCGGATTGCAGTGGTCTCAATCCGTTCGATCGTGAGGTCTGGGACGTCACTACACGGCGTCTCCACAGCCACCTCCAGAATTCTGGAAACGTTTCTATACTATGGTGCCCTCCTCCCAAGCGTCAAGGATTGTGAAGGGGTTGGATCTCATAGAGGCCTTGTTGATTCTCGGCTAACATGACGCGGGGAACAAAGATGTATTGGTCACACGACAGCTATAGGACTACGCAAAACATTGACTGGCTCAAGCAGCGGGCTCTAGTAGTCGTTGAGGATTTGACGCGAACGACGTGGTTTGGGCACTGGTGACCGTATGTTCCTCACGTACTTCGTCACATTCAAGTCGGGCCAGCGCTCCCGTACAGTGAGTCGAATACTGACAAGAGCCTAAACACGATTCTGAACCCCTAGCGGACAGATTTCCATTTGTCGCACGTTGATTCTTCGTTTTGGGGCCTGCATGGGTGATAGACAGGTGCGGGTCCAGTTGATGGATGAGCAGCCGACGTCCTGAACGAGTGCCATACTCAACTATGCGAGGTGATGTGTTGGCGGTCGCGGCCTTCGACATACCTGGCCATGAGGTCAATCAGTATTTCGGACTTTGTTGAGGCATCCCGGCGCGCAGTGTCCGCGTCGCCAAGGGGTTCACAGGCGGGGCCGAGGCTCTGCACGTTGCCGAGGTGCGGCACTACACCGCTTTGATTGATCGGGCACGTGAACAAGCGATCGAACGGATGACGGAGCACACCAGACAACTCGGTGCGAATGCTGTTGTAGGGATGCGATTCGACTGCTGCGTAGTGGCCGAGAACCTGGCGGTGATTCTGGCTGACGGAACCGCAAGAAGGGTGTCCCCCACTGGTTGGCGATCGTATCAGCGCAGACTGGGCGCCTGCAGGTTCGAGGTGTCGAGCGATTTAGGTCAACAGCATGCCGGCCGTGCATGCTTTCATCTCGGACGTCGCCGCAGATCGCCCAGACTTTGTCCTCTGCACGCAAGGCAGTGGTCTGACACAGCACCCTCATGTCCTCCGAGTTGAGATGAACCCGTGCCGCTCAACTTTTATCCGGAGAAGCCCGTTCTCAGTTAGGTGATGCCCCGTTCATGAAGAGTCCCGAGGCGCCCACAACCTGCGGGTGCTCTCCACGTGTTCCACGCGACAGCAGGGGGGACGCGCGCGAATCAAGCCAGTCGGGATCGAGGTTTGGTGTTCGGTGACCATTGCCCACACTTCAGAGACGATCCCTTCCTTTGTCGATCGTCACCGGGTCGCCGACATGGACGCTCAAAGACTGCAGCGATGAATACGCCGGTACCTTGAGATCTAACGTCACAACTCTGTAATCCTGCTCAAGCGTCGATATAACGGGGACCAACAATGCGCCCGACAAGTCTCCGTTGATGATCGCGTGCCGTTGAGGTGCTTCTCGCGTCCAAACTCGTCGGCCTTCCGCGTCCACCAGATTGGATATGGCTGAGGCCGTCTTTACACTTCGACCCACGATGGCCAGTCCTGCAAGGCCACCGGGCGGGCAAAGCGGTAGACGGCATTCAAACCAACTGAAGTGTGGACGCTTTGCGTGGACGCTGGCCAGGGGCCACCGTGCATCTGAGCGCCAGCGACTGCCACGCCCGTGGGCCAGCCGTTCCAAACCACTCGACCAGCACGACGCTCTAACGCGTGCAAGAAGTCCGCTGCGATCTCCTCGCCATCGACACCATGCACGCACCCGACGAGGACTCCCTCGTCAATGTTCAAGACTTCCAGAGCCTGGCGAGGATCCTCGTATGTCACGATGACCGCACTGGGTCCGAAGCACTCGTGACGGACGGGACTATCCGGGTTCAAGAACTCTTCGAGAGTAGATTCGATTATGGTCGCGGTCACCTGACCGTCCGAGGTGGTACTGGATGACGAGACCTTCAACTCCGGTCGGCCGACAAACGTCGCTATCCCTTGATAGTACCGGGCCGCGATGTCCGGAGTTAGAAGCGTCATGCCCGGAAGACCTTCGAGCAACGCAATGGCCTTCTCCGCCAACCCGGCGCTCGTGGGTGCAATGAGGACTGCGGGTTTGGTACAGAACTGACCGGCTCCCAAAGTCATTGACTCCACGAACCCCGCAGCGATCTCCTCGGATCTGGTGCGCGCAGCTTCAGGAGTAATGACGACGGGGTTGAGACTGCTGAGCTCGCCAAAGAAGGGGATCGGATCAGGCCGCCTCGCGGCGACGTCGTGCAAAGCGCGGCCGGCGGCTAGTGACCCAGTGAACCCGACGGCACGAACACCCGGGGCACCGACGAGTTCGATTCCTTCCTGGATTCCCGCGACTGAACCGACGAGGTCTTCTGGAGCTTCGATGGAGGCGAGGGCCGAGCGCGCGAGCGTCAGAAGTCTCTGACTCAAGCGTGGGTGCCCGGGGTGCTCCTTGACAACCACCGCGCAGCCGGCCGCTAAGGCTGAGGCCGTGTCCCCGCCGACCACTCCAAAAGCGAAGGGGAAGTTGCTCGCTCCGAAGATGGCCACCACTCCAATCGGCACATAACGTCGCGTGATAGCGGGATGCCCCTGCGGAGGCGGTCCGGGAACCGACGCCTCGGACTGAGCATTCAGAATTGACCCCGCTCGCAGCGCCCCTGCGAACATTCGAAGTTGGAAGGTCGTGCGGGCCACCTCGCCCGTGAGTCTGGGCATACCCAGGTGGGTTTCCTCGTTGGCTGTCTGCGCAAGCTCCTCGACGTGACGATCCACCTCATCAGCGATCGCCTCAATGGCCGTCGCTCGCTCGCTAGGCGCGGCACCCCACCAGCGATCCTGCGCCCCTCGTGCCCGTTCCACGACCAGCTGAACCGAGGACTGAGTTCCATAAGGGGAAACCATCGTCATTTCCTTCCATCGGCGTAATGTGCGGTGACGATCTGACTATCAGGGATAGATGCTCACACAAGTGTGAGCGATAGGGATTCAGTTGCCATTTGGCACCCCTGCAAGTCTGCTTGTCGATGATGACCCCGACGCCGACGAATGCGATGAGCGTCCCCCAGCCCGGACGTGATCTGAGCAGGAAGATCCCGGCCAGGAAAACACTCGACATGAGGATGATCACCGTTCCCACGGTCAGTCCGGTGCGTTCGGCCACTCCTGCGATGAACGCGTCGAGCGGGGCGACCCCCCATGCGGCGGCCAACATCCAGGCCAAACCGGTTCCGAGGGCAACTGCACCGAGCAGGAGGGATGCCCAGGACCGCGGATTCTTCAGCGGGGTGCCCCGGGGGTGAGTCACGCGGTCCCTTCTCACGACCATCAGATAGGCCGAACCCTACGTGGGAAATCCTGCGCAGACGCGTGACCAGAGAGCGAGGGGGGAATTCCCGAGTGCCCCACGCTTCCGAACTCCGAGGTGAGGATTCCATGTCTCCACGTTTTCGTCTGGCAACACTCACGGTGGTGGTCGCGTCCGCCATCGCGATGGTTCTTCCTGCTGCCGCGGCACCTCGCACCGACGACGATCTGGTGCAGGTTGGCACCTTCGCGTATCTGACGCAACCGGACTTCCGCGGTCTGGCCGCCATTGGTTCGGTCCTCACCGACGAAACCCTCGGGCTCGGTACCTTCGACAACCTTGACGGTGAGTTCGTCATGGTGGGCGGACGCGCCTACCAGGTGAAGACCGACGGCGTGCCCCGGCCAGTTGATCCCGACCTGCGGACACCTTTCCTTCAGGCCGTCCGGTTCCAGCCCGAGCGCAGTGGTCCCGTTCCGCCGGGAACGCGGTGCGATCAACTCACCCCCATCATCGACACCCTCGCCGGGTCCACGGACGGAATCGTCGCAGTGCGGGTGCGGGGAACGTTCTCGGACCTGGAGGCGCGCAGCGTGAGTCCCGTTCCACCGCCCTTCAAGCCCCTAGCGGAGGTCGTCGCCTCCCAGACAGTGTTCCCGCGTGGATCCGTGCGCGCAGTCCTGGTGGGTTTTCGCCAGGGAACGACTGCTCTCGGTGTCGGACAGCCCGGGCTGCATTTGCACGGCCTGACGGCCTCACACAACGCCGGTGGTCACATCCTGTCCTGTGCTGCCGGTCCTGACGTCCAGATCACGATCGACACAGTGCCACAGGTTCGTCTCGCCACACCGTGACGATCGCTGCGAATCTCCACCACACTCAGACTCCCGGGATGGTCGTCGACGACGCGTAGGTCCCGTTCGCGGAGGTGCCCTAGCGCAAGGGTGATGGACCACCTGGTGCGTAGGCGCAGGTGAGGTCCCTAGGTGGCAGTTCACGTGTCAGCAGATAGCGGGTCACCGGCTCATTGACGCAAGTTGATGGGACGAAGAGATACGCCACATGCTGGGTTCCGTCATAGGTGATGGTGCGGGACCCTGAGAATGTGTTGGCAAGACTCCGGCCCCACACCCACGGGGTCGCTGCGTCTCCTGAGGAAAGCACGAATACGGGAGGGGTCTCCAGGCTGATCATGCGAGCCCTATTAGTGAGCACCGGCGAGAGATCTTCCGGGGACAGCCCGAAACACGACGAGGAGTTGCCCATGAACGCGGGAAGGGTCGATCCAAAATTCCGACTCACGGGATCCGACGCAATGGCGAGCTGCTCCACGGTGGGACGATCACCGAAATCCGAGCAATTAACGAGCACTTGGACGGGCGCGGACTTCTTGGACTCATCGAGGACCTCGCGCAGCGATGTCGCGATAGCTGCTACCACCTCCAAGCTGGCCGCACGATCCTCCGCCGTTGACGCTGTGATACCGACATAGAGATTGTTGATGAGGGCTCGAGCTCCGGGGTATTGGCTCTGTGATGTGAGCAGGAATCGAAGTTGTTCAGCAAAGTCCCAGCGGGTGAACTGCGTCCCATCCGGCAAGGTTACGACGGAGCTATCGAGATATTCGTTGATTACCTTCATCTTGCGAGCAGAAGATGGGGCAGCAAGTGCGGGGAACATCTGCAAGGTCATCCAGTAGTTCGCCGGAAACGAGGTGCCGAATCGGTAGACGCTCTCGTTCGCCATGACGCTGCCATCCATGACCAACGTTCGCACTCGTCCAGGGAAGGTGCTCGCGTACGCGTGGCCGATCCGCGTGCCATAGCTCATGCCCCAGTAGTTCCAGGCTGAATAGCCCAATGCCACTCGGAGCGCATCGAGATCACGGATCACCTGCCACGTTCCGACGTACGGCGCGGCATCGGGGTTGGCTGCCAGACATGCAGCGTTGTTCACCCGTGCCGCATCCGCGGTCTCCTGCCAGAACGCCTTCCAGTCCACCGGACCGGTTGCAGGTGGGAGGGACTCGGCTACCTCGCACCCCTTGATCGTGGGCCCACTCCCCGCTACCCCTCGCGGATCCCATCCGACGAAATCCATCTCGGACACGACCTCGTCCGGGAGCAATGAGTAGAAAGAGGGGAAGGCGTCGATGCCCGAGCCGCCGGGGCCTCCCGGATTGAACGTCAGACCTCCCGTGCTCTTCGGCGAGCGCATGATCCTCACGTTGATCGTCGTGGTGCGCCCATCCTGGGGGCTACGCCAATCCAGCGGCACGGTCAATCGGGCACAGCGCACACCGGTCGGCTTCGACTTCGGTGGGCACGTATGGAACGTTAGTCGAGGAGTGAAAGCCGGATCTGCCGTGGTCGCCGCATGAGCTCCAGAGGCCACGAGCGCTCCACTCGCGATGAGCATGGCGGCACACCCGAACGTGGAGAGACTCCGCACTCGTCCCCTGATTCCCGTCATCGTCCACCCATCGAATCGTCGGTCTCTAGGCATTTCACATGCCAACCGCTCACGTGCGACGGTTAACGCCGGAATGTAGCGTAGCGATCCGCTCGCTTTGGCACCTCGGGGGAAGAGATGCACCACACGTTTCGACCCGGCCGCCCACTCTCTTCCGACTCCACGCGACTCGCATGGGCGAGTCAGCGTTCGTGGTTCAGCCAGCTCGAAATGGCCTATCCTGGGTGGGTGACCCCCACGCCTCCGAACATTCAATTCGCTGAAGAAGCGGGCGAACGAATCCAGCAGGCGTTCGCGTTATGCGCATTCGCCTCGGAACTCGTGGGCAAGGCCAGCGAGGAATGACGTTCGATCCATCGCGAATATTCGAGACGCTAGACCGCCATGCAGTTGACTACCTCACTAGTGGCTTTCTGGCGGTTAGCGGACTTCTGCCGAAGTGCTTTTTGCTCCGTCTCGTACTGGGACCAGTCGGCCACGGTCACGCGGGCCAGCGAGGCCGTCGGGGTGAACGACTCCGGTCGATCGGCGCGCAAGCCGCCTGGCATCACTGCGAAGCGTGAAGCGTCGGCGACTCCAGCTCTGCGCGCCGCGGTAGTGCAGCAATGGCACATGGGTGCCCGGTGGCGCCACCAACTCCGATACGGTGATGCCGCTGCTCGATGCCGAGGAGATCGTGCAGATCGAGCAGCCGGTCAATCCCTACGACTGATCGGCACTCGCGATCAGTGCCCGCCATGGGCGCGCAGTCGGATAGATTCCGGCCGTGTCCACTCCCGCGTCGCCGCGCTGGCGGGCGCGCTGGGTGCTGGTGTCCTTCCTCATCACCTTTGTCGTTACGCGGATCATCACCACGGCGCTGCACGTGTAGGGGGCGGGCACCGATGGCGGACTGATGGTCGGCGGGGTGCACATCCATCATGCGATCTTCGGGTTGACGATCCTGTTCGTGATGACCCTCGCCTGGGTGATCGGTGCCGGGTGGTCGTCGATGAGCTCCACTTCGAAGCTTCGCCCGATCCTGTACGGCATCGGCTGGGCGCTCATCCTCGATGAGCTCGCCCTCATCCTGAATCTGGCCGACGTCTACTGGGCACCCGCGGGAGAGGAGAGCCTCATCGCCGTGGCGATCTTCCTGATCGTGGTTGCCATCGCTTCCGTTCGGTCTTCAGACAAAGACACAAATGCATGATTGTGCGATGACGCGGCAGGGGGCGTAGTCTCGCGAGCAGCTACTATTGACAATGATTATCGTTAAGGTTAAGCTACCGGTATGTCGGTGCCCAAGCGAAAAATGTCGCGAAGCAACACGCTTAGCAGGAGAGCCAAGTGGAAGGCCTCAGCCGTTGGGCTGATCGACGTTACGTACCGAGGTCGTGTGTACCAAGTCCCCGCACGCTTGAGAAAGGCTGTAGAGGGTGGCTATATCGAGATTGAGTCGATCCCTCCCAAAGAATCCTGAGGCCGACGTTCAAGGCGCAGTCATGAAAGGTCCTTAAGTGCCCTACGGATGTGTACGTCTTGACGACGTCTCGTTCCAGCACCAGCAGGGCAGTGTGGTGCTCCAACACGCTGACGCCTCATTTAACTATGGAGCCCTTCACGCGATCCTCGGTCGCAACGGATCGGGAAAGTCAACTCTCGCGAGGCTCATAGCAGGGATTCTGAATCCCGACTCGGGGACCATCCATCGAGACCCTGGAATTACTGTTCCCCTTGGCGCGAAAGTGCCAGCAAATCCTTTTCGGGCATCCGATGAGTGTCCAAACGCCGAGCTATCATCATTTGGTGAAATTCAGCGGAAGCAGCTCTTCACGAAACTGAATGAGCCGTGTAGGTTGATCCTCCTGGATGAGCCTTGCACGGGACTTGACAGCGACGGGATCACGGCGCTTGAGAGTCACTTAGGTGAGCTCGCGGCACTCGGCGCATGCATCATCGTCACGACTGGAAGTATTCCGCTTGCGATGTCGTGGACTGATCGCCCCTATGTAATTTCTCAGCAGGCGCTCGTTCCTGTGGATACACACGAACTGCTCTCTGATGGGAGAGTGCTTCACCAAGCCGGACTCACTGCCTCCTGGGAAGCTCGCGCCTGCCAGTACGGAGACCTCACGAGACCCGCAGCAGGACCGTTACCCCCGCACACGGTTCGCATCGCCGCTGTTGTCCGGGAGTTTCTGGGACTCTCATCTGATCAACCCGTGAAGGTCTACCAGACAGTTCCCGCGCAGCCCACAAAGGCTCCTCCCCTCACTGTCATTTCCGTTGATGATCCACGGCACATCTCGTGGATCTTCACCTCCCCCCTGTGTGATCTCTCACCCCACCTCTGTCGCACAACAATGGCACGCTCACCAGGAGGAAATGCACATGTCTCAGTCCACTGAGGATCAGCGAATACCGGTCACCGTGCTGACCGGGTTCCTTGGTTCAGGAAAGACGACTCTCCTCAATCGTGTTCTTCAGGAGAACCACGGAATGCGGATTGCGGTCATCGAGAATGAGTTCGGTGAAGTCGGAATCGACGATGCTTTGATCATCGATTCTGAGGAAGAGATCTTCGAGATGAACAACGGCTGCATCTGCTGCACCGTTCGTGGAGACCTCATCCGCATTCTGGGGGCTCTGGTGAAACGCCGTGACAAGTTCGATCGAATCCTCATCGAAACCACGGGTCTGGCAGATCCCGCCCCAGTGGCCCAGACCTTCTTCGTCGATGAGGATATGCAGACACACTGCAGACTCGATGCCATCATCACGCTTGTTGACACTCACCATGCCCTCGAGCACCTGAATGAGATTAAGCCCGAAGGGGTAGAAAACGAGTCCGTCGAACAGGTGGCTTTTGCCGACAAGATCGTTCTGAACAAGACTGATCTTGCAACAGCTGATGACATCGCAGCTGTCACTTCTCGAATCAGATCGATCAATAGTGAGGCGCAGATACTCCCTGCCACATTTGCAGATGTCCCCCTTCATGAGATCTTGGATGTTGGTGCTTTTGATCTTGATCGCATAATGGAGACTGACCCGACATTTCTCGAGCAGACAGATCATCAGCACGATCTGAGCGTCACCAGCGTGGGGATCGAGTGTGAAGGGAGCGTTGACGGCGATCTCCTCAACGCGTGGCTGCGCACCCTGCTCGCACGTCAAGGTACGGACATCTTCCGGTCCAAGGGCATCCTTTCCATCGAAGGGAATGACAGTCGCTTCGTGTTCCAAGGTGTGCACATGCTTCTCGATGCAAGTGAAGGGAAGCCGTGGGGGGAGGAACTGCGCACAAACAGGCTGATCTTCATCGGCCGCAACCTCGATAGAGCGGAACTCGAGAGCTCTTTCAAGGCATGCCTTGTTTCGGAAGGTCTGTGATGTTGATGACATCAATACCTGGAATGTTGTGGAAGAGCCGTATTGATGATGCGCCGGTCGCTCTCGATTCAGCGGGGGAGATCTGCGTTGTGGTGGGCTCCGAAGGAGAGGTGAGCGCTCTTTCGGCCATGGACGGGACGCTCGTGAGCCGAACCCGAATAGACGGAGGACTCGTATGGGGTGCGGTGGATCCGCGAGGTCGTCGAGTTGTACTGACGGGCCCATTCGGTGCATGGCTCTGGGAACCCCACACGGCGAACCTGACGTCCCTGTCTGAAGGACAGTGGTGTGCCAGGGCCTACTGGGTGAGCGAAGAGAGATTCGCTGTAGCTATCGGGCGGTCGATCGCCGTCTTTAACAGGGCCGGGGACAGATTGTGGACTTCGGATCAGTACGCGAGCACGGTTACAGACCTCGCCTGGCTTGGCGGGTGGCACAAGTTGGCAGTTGCCTCGTACGGCGGCGTGAATATCGTGGAGCCTCGGTCAGCGGGAGTGGTCACGCATATGCCATTCAAGGGTTCGCTCTTGGCCATTGCAGCAAGTCCGAATGGGCGATGGATCGTGTCGGGCAACCAGGACTCCACCCTGCAGGTTTTCCGATCCGATAAGGACACGCGCCTGGAGATGGAGGGCTATCCCTTCAAGATCAGCCGTGTTGCTTTTGACAGCATGGGCCGGTACCTAGCCAATGATGGGGCTCCGGAGGTGAGCGTCTGGGACTTCGGTGGCAACGGCCCTCGAGGCCGAGCTCCGGTTCTGCTGACTTCCGCAACCGAATCAGAGGGTGCAGACATTGCTGATTTTGCCTGGCATCCGAGTCAGCCGATGCTCGCAGTCGGTTGGGGCTCGGGTGAGGTCCTCCTCTACATGCCGAGTAAGGGCACCGAAGGGAAGCCGCTCTCCGCCATCAGAGAGGTTCTGGGTTCAGGTCCCGACATACGCGCGTTGCACTGGCATGCTGATCCCCTGCTCCTCCTCGTGGCCGACAGTGAAGGGTCGGTCTTCGCTCTTGACGTGGACGAGGAAGGCACGCCCTGATGGGAGGTTGCTCGCTGACCGTGTGCCGAGGCTGTTGCTGTGGAGCAGGTAACAAGAAGGAGGCAGCTGCAAGGCTTGAATTCCTTCGCCAACAACTCCCCTCAGTCCAAATACGCACCAGTGCCTGCCTCGGACCCTGCGACCGCAAGGACGTGATTGTGGTGCATCCCGAGCCGCGCCAGCGATCTCAAGGAGAGAAGCCTGCTTGGCTGGGTTGGATGCATACCCGATCCGCGCTAGTCGATCTCGTTGATTGGCTGAATCAGGGTGGCCCTGGTTCAGCACTGATGCCGGTGGATCTCGCGATCAACTCGTTTCGACCACCAGCAAAGCGCAAGCGATCCAGAAAAGCAGGTTAACCCTCAACGGTGTCGGCAGATTTCCGTGAGTAACGCCGATTGAATCCTTCTACTCGTCCGGCGGTATCCACTACCCGGCGACTGCCCGTATAGAAGGGATGGCTCGCAGGGGAGATGTCGACGTCGTACACGGGGTACTCAATCCCATCCGTCCACACGATGGTCTTCTCGGACGTGAGGGTTGAGCGAGTCAAGAATGCCAGATCGGCCGACTTGTCTCGGAAGACTATGTAGTCGTAGCGAGGATGTATGCCGTCCTTCATCACTCACCTTCTTCGATGAACATCGTTCGTAGTGCGTCTGCGAAAGGATCTTCCAAGGATTTCCATGCGTCTATGCCCTCGCTCATCTCCGCATCAGTCAGGAGACAGCCGTTTAGGGCGTCCTGAATTGCGAGGGCGTCGAGATCGTGACCGACCATGATCAAGTAGTTCTCTGCACCGGTGACGGTGTGGTTCCAGGGTTGGATGATCGCCAGAGAGCACAATTCGCCCACTGACTCCCATCCGATCTGGGACGTCACATGTGTGGCGAACCAGAGGTTGCCGCGGCTGCGAAACACGTCAATCAGGTCCTCATCGAGGATGCGTGAGTATCGAAGGGGATGGAGCGGCCGATCACCGCGCCAGATGACTTTGTTTACATGCTGAGCCAGGGGAGTCTGGGACGGTATGTACTCGCTCGTGATGGGGCTCTGGCGCCGCGGATGATCGAGGTCAAATCCGGCTGACCACAGCTGGGCAGGCGCGACTGCACCAATCCGTTCAAATTCACACACCAAGGCATCGGGATTGAGCTGCGCAATGACTTCCTGAAATGCGCATTCGCTCTCTGATCGAAGCCTGTGGGTGTTCACCGTGACAATGACGTCCGCAAACTCCACATACCGAGCCACCACCTCACCGACCGAGCGCTCGTCAGTGGCAACCACGCTGAGATCCCAATCCCGAAGCAGCGTGGGGTTCTCCAATTGGTCCTGCAGGAGCACCGCATCGCACACGACAATGCATGAACTGATGCTCATGGTGAAGTCATCTGCTTCATCCTCTTGGAACGCCTCGGCCAATTGAGGGAAGGCGCTGGCGTCTACGCCCGGGGGGAGGCTCACCAGGGCATGTGTCCAGACTCCACGCTGGTCCAATCGGCGAAGTTCCTCGTACGTATGCTCGCGCACGAGGCAGGAGAGACAGTCATGGCGCATCTCGACGATGTCGTCACTCACCAACCCCATGGCGTCGGTCACACGGCACGTGATCGGGGACTGTGCGTCCCCTGTTCGGCGGTAGGAAATGGCGACTGCTTCGGGGTACCCCCTGATGAGCTCGCTGCCGACCTCATCGAGGTAGGTGCGGGAGAGGCCGTGCAGGGTTGTGACCAGCAGTGCCATTGATCTCCTTATTGACAATGATTATCATAAACGTTAGCGCGGGTGTGTCGATTGTGCAAGAGCCGTTGCCATGAAGAATCACGAGTCGATGGAGTTCACGTGGCGCAGCATTGTCAGGTAACAGGCGCAGTCATGGGTTTTGGTCACACCATTAGTCACTCGCATGTGCGAACCAAGAGGCAGTTCAGGCTCAACATCCAGGAGAAGAGGTATTGGGTTCCCAGTCTGCGCAGGGATGTGAGCTTGAATGTGAGCACGAAGGGAATCAAGATGATCGACGCACGGGGAATTTATTCCGTCATTGCAGACCTGCTCGCGCGTGGAGAAAGGATGTAGTGGCAAAAACTGAATTGCGGCCACTGGTCAAGATGCGCTTAACAGCCGGAACGGGTTACACCTACGTCACTCGAAAGAACAGGAGAAACACTCCTGATCGTCTGGTCTTGCGCAAATTCGACCCCATGGTGCGCAAGCACGTGGAGTGCCGCGAAGGTCGATAACAGCCTTAAGTGATCTCGTGCTTCCCTCGCGATTGGAGGACTTCCTAGACGCGTGCGGTCTTGGCCTTGCGGGCGCAGGAGGAACAGACGCCGAAGATATCGAGCGTGTGGTTGATGTCTGTGAATCCCTGTTTCCGTGCCACGTCGTGAGTCCAGCGTTCGACGGCCGGTCCCTCGACTTCCACTGTGAATCCGCACTTTCGGCACACCAAATGATGATGGTGTCCGGATCTCTGCCCACAACGCCGATACAGGGCTTCACCCTCGGAATTAAGCAGGACATCGATATCGCCAATAGAGGCCATTGCCTGAAGAGATCGGTACACCGTTGTGAGACTGACATTGTCTCCTCGTGACTTCACGATCTCAAAGATCTCCTGAGCCGAGCGGAAATCATCTATGTCGCGTAGAGCCGTGGCGACAGCCGCCCTCTGCTTGGTGGATCGCTGACCTATAGCAAGGGTCACCTGAGTCCCGGGGGAGACGGAGGCCTTGCCTTCTGCCTGCTTTGCCATGCCCGCAACCCCTTTCATTCACTGGATGACTGAGCCTACGCGTCATCGTCACTGACCCACCGGATCCACCGCACTGTGAATCTTGACCACCTCGACATCCTCTGATTTAATGACAATCATTATCAATAAGAGATGAGGAAAATATGACCTACGGTTTCCGGGCGACGGCCTTAACGGGTATTGCGCTATCGGCATGCGTGCTCGTGTCGGCCTGTTCATCAGGGAATGGCGAATCGATCGGTTCCTCGGAGCAGAGTGATGCCCTTCCGGTTGTTGCCAACTTCTATCCGATTGAGTGGCTTGTCCAGGAGATCGGCAAGGAGTCGGTGTCTGTTGTTGGCCTCACACCGACGGGTGCTGAGCCGCATGATCTGTCACTGGATCCCAAGTCCATCACGGCACTGGAAGGAGCAAAGGCGGTGTTCTATCTCGGATCCGACTTCCAGCCTGACGTTCAGCGAGCGGTGGATCAGCTCCCTGAAGACATCGCAGTGAGTGATCTGCTGACGTCACCAGGAGTCACTCTTCTCGATGCACCTGGAGATCTCGGCAAGGAGTCGCTGACGGGCAACAAGGACCCGCATGTCTGGCTTGATCCGAGCCAGATGCAGGCGATGGCGGTGGAGGTTGCAGCAGTGCTCGGCTCTATCGATCCTGCTAGGGCAGAGCAGTTCGACAGCAACGCGAAGGAACTCATCCGGAAACTTCAGTCTGTTGACGATGAATTGCGCGGGAAACTGAAGGACTGCGAAGTAACGACAATCGTTACCTCGCATGCAGCCTTCAATTACCTGGCGCAGCGTTATGGCCTCACTCAAATCGCGATTGCCGGTGTCTCGAAGGATGAGCAGCCTGATCCCGCGACACTGGAGGAGATCGCGCGCGATGCCAAGGCGGCCGGGGTACGCACGGTCTTCTTCGAGGAGCAACTCTCACCAGAGCTCTCTGAGACGGTTGCGAGCGAGATCGGAGCCAACGTTGATCTTCTGGCAGCCCTCGAATTCGATCCTGAGGAGGCAATAGGGCCCGGTCAGGACTACATCTCTGTTATGAAGGACAACGCACAGCGATTGTCACGTGGTCTTGGGTGCGTTGACTGACATCGCACCCATGGGTGGCGGACCTCTCGCTCACGAACCCCCTGTTGTCGAGGTCCGCCACCTCACGGTGAGTTACGGCTCTGTCGTAGCAGTGGATTCCGTCTCCTTCACTCTTGGATTCGGTGAGGCTGTAGCTCTCGTGGGACCTAATGGTGCAGGTAAGTCATCGTTATTGCGATCCATGGCAGGCATGGAGTCGGCGACAGGGGAGGTCTACGTCAGAGGCAAGGAGTGCCACCATCAGGATTGGGGAACGCACATCGCGTACGTTCCCCAGCGAGCTAGTGCGCGGTGGGACTTGCCTTTGACAGTTCTGGATGTGACGGTAGCTGGTCGAAGAGCGCTCACGCGTAGATGGATGAGGCCCTCGCGCGATGATCTTGACGCCGCGCGCGAGGCCTTGGCCCAGTTCGAGTTGGTCGCACTTGCTGACCGCGTGATCGGCACGTTGTCCGGAGGGCAGGCGCAGCGCGTCCTGCTCGCGCGAGCAATGGTCCAAGAACCTGAGGTTCTCCTTCTTGATGAGCCTTATGCCGGGCTCGACATTCAGAGTTCCGAACTACTCTCCCGCACGCTGCGGGATATGTCCGCCAGCAATGTGACAGTGCTCTGCGCTCTGCATGAGATCGCCACTGCCCGCGACACCTTTCCTCGAGCAATCGCCCTCAATCAGAGGATCATCTCTGATGGTCCGTCGAGAGAGGTCCTTGATGATGCGGGTATTGCTCGAGTATTCACCTCGAATCATCGTGCAGACCGGAGTCCTTGATGGATCTGGTCAGCTGGATCTTCGAGCCATTCGCTTCGAGCTTCATGCAGCGAGCCTTCATCAGCAGTCTCGCGATTGGAATCACGGCCCCCGTGATCGGTGTGTGGGCGGTGTACAAGCGTTTGGTCTACCTGACGGATGCAATGAGCCACTCGATCCTGGCCGGCGTTGCGGCTGCTGCATTCCTTGGCATCTCACTGGCCGTGGGAGGGATCTTGGCGGCTCTTCTCATGGCGCTGCTGGTAGCGCTGCTCATCATTCGGGTGAAAGTCCCGGAGGACAGCGCCATCGGAGTAGTAGGACAAGGACTGTTTGCGCTGGGTGTGATTGGCGTGGGTCTCATCGGCGATCCACGGGCACTCTCACACATCCTGTTCGGGAATCCGTTGACCGTTACTTCCACGGACATTGTCGTTCAGTTGGTGCTCTCTACTGTCGTGCTGTTCGGGCTGTGGTGGCTCTCTCCGCTCATAGGCATCTCCACTTTCGATGCTGGCCATGCGAGATCGGTAGGTGTCAGAGTGGGACTTCTGGATACGCTGCTCATTGGCTCGCTGGCCCTAGTGGTGGTGATCGGACTGACGAGTGTGGGAGTTCTCATGGTGATCACTCTGATCACCTCGCCAGCGGTTGCGGCCCGGCTCATGACGCAACGCCTTTCACGCACCATTCCGCTGGCTGCCGCGCTAGGTGCTGCTGCTGCGGTTGTTGGTCTCGTGGCGAGTTACCACTTGGCATGGCCTTCTGGACCGACGATTGCACTTGTGGCGATCGGTGAGGTTGCGGTAGTAGCAGTGGTTGTGCTCATCGTGCGTCAGAGCCCACTCCGGCTTATCCGAACGCGAGTTCCCGAATCGATGTCGCCCTGAGCACCCTTCAGTGGCCACCTTCTTCATGATGATGTTCCGTAGGGAACAGCGCTGCTGCATCGTCTTGGTCGTGGAGAGCTCCCAGCCCGTAAGCCTGCGTGAGATTCTTCGACGTGAGGACCTGCGCGGTGGCCCAGAGGCGACTACCCGACCTGACGTGAGAATCACATGGTCGGCTGCTTTGGCTTCCTCGAGATCATGCGTCGTCAACACCACCGAGTAGCCGCGTGAAGACTCATCGTGAATGATTCCATCGATGATTCTTGCTGAGGTTATATCCAAACCGGTCAGCGGCTCGTCTAACAGCAGGACCGAGTGGTCTTCCGCAATTCCTTGAGCGACAAACACCCGGATGTTTGTCGTGCCGAAGGCCTATCCGAGAGAGTTCCGCGACGATGTCGTGGCGTTTGCCCAGCGCCGTGAGCCTGGGGTGACGATCAAGGCGATTGCCGAGGATTTCGGGATTTCTGAGACCTGCTTGCAGAACTGGCTGCGCCAGGCCGACGTGGAGGCCGGGCGTAGGTCCGGCGTGACGTCGTTGGAGTCGGCGGAGCTGCGTGAGTTGCGTAAGCGGAATCGGCTGCTGGAGCAGGAGAACGAGGTTCTGCGCCGTGCTGCTGCGTACCTGTCGCAGGCGAACTTGCCGGGAAAAGGCTCTACCCGCTCGTGAGCGAGCTGGCTGCGGACGGGATACCCGTTGCGGTGACGTGTCGGGTGCTCACGCTTGCTCGCCAGCCCTATTACCGGTGGCTGGCCAACCCGGTCACCCATGCCGAGCTCGTTGAGGCGTATCGGGCGAATGCCTTGTTCGACGCGCACGGGGACGACCCGGAGTTCGGCTACCGGTTCTTGGCCGACGAGGCCCGCGACGCTGGGGAGGTGATGGCGGAGCGGACTGCGTGG
>Ga0194132_10000151_pt1 | contig 135664 bp, 138 predicted proteins | sample TA2KigOf80mmetaG_FD_148612 | JGI IMG/M metagenome (GOLD analysis project Ga0194132, IMG submission 148612) | Freshwater microbial communities from Lake Tanganyika, Tanzania - TA2015054 Kigoma Offshore 80m | ecosystem: Environmental > Aquatic > Freshwater > Lake | place: Tanzania: Lake... | reverse complement strand
CCTAACTCTAAAGACGGTTGCTGAGCGAAGGCTGTACTCGCCCATAGTCGAAGCCTGTCCTGAGCCTGGTCGAAGGGAATCTGTTATGACGGCGGCCTGGGTCTCGCATTACCAATGCCTGGTGCCGCCACTAATGTAGGGTCGAGGTCGCCTCGCCCTTTCCCCTCCTAACGCCACCCCAACAAAAAGGCCCTCCGATTTTGGAGGGCCTTTGGTTTTCTATGCCATGAATCTTACAGCGTAAACTGCGCTTCCTGGTGCTTGGGGTCCTTCTTGTAGATCTGCACGCGCTGGTGCTGGGCCTCGCCGATGCAGATGGTGTAGTCGTCGCCGACGTGGATGGAGGACGGACGCCACAGCTTCCACATAGGCTCCAGGTTAACGCGCTCCAGGGCCTTCTTCAGGTCCGGGTTCGCCGCCACCGCCAGCTGCGCCCACCTAGACAGGTTCTGCGCGTCGCCTATGATGGTCGCCAGGTAGGTGCCGTCGGCTTCGAAGATGACCACGCGGTTGTTGCCCCAGTCGGCCACGTAAACATCCCCGTCCTTGTCAATGGCTACGGAGCTGGGGTGGTCAATCTCGCCCTTGCCCTTGCCGGGCGTGCCGTAGGTCATCTGGTACTTGCCGTCGGCGTTGAACTTCTGCACCCGGCTGTTGCCCCAGTCGGCCACGTAGATGTTGCCGGCCTTGTCGGACGCGACGCCCCAGGGCAGATTGAACTCGCCGTTGGCCGAGCCCTGCTTGCCGAACTGGCTCAGGAACCTGCCGTTCTTGTCGTAGCGCTGAACGCGGCTGTTGCGAGAGTCCGTAATCAAGAAATCATCGTTCTTGGTCAGGGCAATGCCGGCGGGCATGTAGAACTCGCCCTTGCCGTTGCCCTTGGCTCCCCACTTGCCGATGAACTTGCCTGCGGTGTCAAAACCCACCACGCGGCTGTGCGCCTGGTCGGTGACCCACAGGTTCTCCTTGGAGTCGGAAGCCAGGTGGCCGGGCCAGAGGAACTGGCCGTCGCCATCGCCGGGCGCGCCTATGTCTATCACCCAGTCCTGGCTGTCTAGCTTAATCTTTGAAATGCGGGCGTTAGGCTGGAACTCGTGGCCCCAGTTCGCGACGTATATATGTCCCTTGGAGTCCCTGGCGAGTCCTGACGGATAAAAGAACGCCGTGGCGGAGCCGCCAATCTTGCCGATGTTGTCTACGTAGGTAAACGCTCGGCCTGCTGCAATGGTCGTAACAGGCATATGGTTCTCCTTATAACTTTTTCTGGTTCATTTTTTGGGTCAACCTGATTATTAACATTTATACGCTTATATGTCAAAGCCCCTTTGTGACGAAAAATACATATAAAAAAGGACAGATGCTGTATCTGTCTGTCCCTTCTCCTCATGCGGCAAGCGGGCTAAAGAGTGAACTGCGCCTCCTGGTGCTTCGGGTCCTTCTGGTACACCTGCACCCGCATGTGCTGGGCCTCGGCGATGAGAATGAGGTAATCCTCGCCGATATGGATATCGGCGGGGCGTCGCAGGCGCCACTCCGGCTCCAGGTTCACCCGCGCCCTGGCCTTCTGAAGGTCCGGGTTCGAGTCCACCATCGCCTGCGCCAACTTGGACAGGTTCATGGCGTCGCCAATAATAGTCGCCAGGTAGTTGGCGTCTTTGTCGAAGATAATTACCCGCTCGTTGCCCCAGTCGCCGATATAAATGTCCCCGTCCTTATCCACCGCCACCGCGCTGGGGTGGTCCACCTCGCCCTTCCCCTTCCCCGGCTGAGCAATGGTGTCCATATACTTGCCCCTGGCGTCGAAGCGCTGCACCCGGCTGTTGCCCCAGTCCGCCACGTAAACATTCCCCTGCTTGTCCAGCGCCACCCCCCAGGGCAGGTTGAGCTGCCCCGGCCCGCTGCCCTGCTCGCCGAACTGGGAAATAAACTTCCCGTCCTTTGTGTATCGCTGCACCCTGTGGTTGCGCGAGTCCACCACCAATAGGTTCTCATCCTGGTCCAGGGCTATGCCTACGGGGAGGTTGAACTGGCCCTTGCCTGGACCATGGCTGCCCCAGTTGCTAATGTTGTCGCCGTTGTTGCGAAAGGAGACGACCCGGCTGTTGGCCTGGTCGGTCACGTAAAGGTTCTCCTTAGAGTCCACCGCCAGACCGCCCGGCCACTGGAACTGGCCCGGCCCCTTCCCCTGCGATCCAATATCCCGTATCCACTCTTGCTTGCCCAGCGTGCACATGGTGATGCGGGCGCAAGGCGTATTTTCATAGCCGTAGTTGAGCACGTACAGCACGTCTTGGCTCCGCGGCCAAGCCCCACGGGGTGCCAGAAGGTGGTCTGCGATACGCCTATTCGCCCCAGGTTGTCCTTGTAGGTGAAGGCCCGGCCCGAGGCTATAGTTGTAATCGGCATTTGAACCTCCTTCGCTTCTTCTCAAATATCGCAGCACAAAGGCGGCGGCCGGGACAATTAGGCGTTGCGAGGGCCTGTCGTTTGGTGGGCCCGGATAGACTCGAACTATCGACCCCGGTCTTATCAGGACCGTGCTCTAACCGCCTGAGCTACGGGCCCCCAAATGCCGATTATACAGGCACGAATGGGAGGTTACAAGGCGCACAGCCCCCTCTTAATTCATGCCCGTTAATCGTTGACTGGCCTATCCTGGACACTTACAATATTAATTGTAAAGTAGACATGTAGACTTTATTCTCCTCAGGAGGACGGACGGGCATGACTTCCGCCACCGAGACCAAGCCCATAGGCATTACGGTCACTGAAAAAGCGGCCAAAGCTCTCAAGCGCATCGCCGTTAAGGAAGGCCACCCCGAAGACAATTTCGCCCTCCGGGTCGGCGTAAAAGGCGGCGGCTGCTCCGGCCTGGTGTATGTCCTCAGCATCGTCAAGAACGAGTCCCAGGAGACCGACCGCGTGGTGGACGACGGCGGCATCCGCATCTTCATCGATAAGAAAAGCTACATCTTCCTCGCCGGCACCGAGCTCGACTTCTCCGACGGCCTTAACGGCAAGGGCTTCGTCTTCGCCAACCCCAACGCCAAGAAGGCCTGCGGCTGCGGCAACTCCTTCGCGGTCTAAAACTGTCATTCTGAGCGAAGCCCGCCCGCCTCTGGCGGGACGCAGTCGAAGAATCTGTTGTGACCATTTCCTCGTCTGTCCTGTCATTGATACGTCCAGCGTCTCTACCTCTCAATAAGTAGCTCCAAGACAATCCTAGCCGTTATGGATACGGTATAGTAAGGGTTAACTCATTCAGTTGTAGAATTTCACTATCGGGGCGTTTTCGTTCCAGGAGGCTAAATGGCTACCATTAGCGCATCCGGCAGCGTCGATAAGGAATACCGGGCGGCCAGGGAAAGCGCCGCTGTCTTCGACTTCTCGTCCTGGGGCCGCATCAAGGCCACTGGGGCCGACACCCTGGACCTCCTCAACCGACTTTCCACCAACAAGACCGTCGGCCTCAAGCCCGGCCAGGGCGCGCCGACCATCCTCACCTCCGACAAGGGCCGTGTCATCGACCTCATCTACGTTTATAACCTTGGCCTCCACATCCTCCTCGTCACCAGCCCCGGCGCCGCCAAGCCCGTCATGGAATGGATCGACAAGTACACCATCATGGACGACTGCGTTCTGGAAGACGTTAGCCAGAAGACCTCGCTGCTCACAGTGGTTGGGCCACGCGCCGCCGAAGTCGTAGACAAGATGACGGCCTTAGACGTAAGTAACCTTCCAGCCTTCGGCTCCGCTAAAGTCTCCATCAGCGGCACGGAAGGCTGGGTGCTGCGGTGGGACCAGGCAGAAATTAAGGGTTATCAGCTAGTTACCCCTTCTGACGCCACTGACGGACTCCGCCAGGCGGCCGTATCTGCCGGCGCGACCCTTGGGAGCGCTCAGTCTTGGGATATGCTTCGAGTCGAAGCCGGGATCCCCGCCTACGACAAGGAACTCGGCGAGCGATTCAATCCCCTGGAAGCCGGTCTCATCGGCGCCATCGACTTCGCCAAGGGCTGCTACGTCGGCCAGGAGGTCATCGCCCGCCTGGACACCTATAAGAAAGTGCAGCGCCGCCTGGTCAGCCTATCCTTTGAAAACGCCGACGACATTAAAGAAGGCGCTCAGCTAATTCACGAAGGCCAGTCGGCAGGCGAAGTAACCTCCGTCGCTAAGCTGCCTGGCAAACACGCAGGCCTAGGTTATGTGCGAGAGGGTCTTATAAGCAGCGGCGCTCGTCTCGCTATTCAGGGTCGCGGCTATGCTGTTATCCTTAGGTCGTCACAGCTCTTCGGCCCCAGCAAGTAGACGATAATTGTCATTCTGAGCGACGTCTGTACTCAGACGCAGTCGGAGCCTGTCCTGAGCCTGGTCGAAGGGAATCTGTTCTGTCTGCGACCCAGCTCTCGCCATCTGCTATCATGGTGCCGTCATTGTGTAGGGGCGAGGTCGCCTCGCCCTTCCTCCCTTATCCCTCCCCCTAAATCGCCAGCCCGCCGTCCACCCCTATCACCTGCCCCGTGATATAAGCCGCCTCGTCGCCGCACAGGAACGCCACAATCCCCGCCACGTCCTCCGGCGTACCCAGCCGGCCCATCGGCACCCGCTCCATAACCTGCCTTTTCAACTCCTCCGGCAGCGTCTCCACCATGCTGGTAACAATGTATCCCGGCGCCAGGGCGTTGCATGTAATATTCCGGCTCGCCACCTCTCGCGCGATGGTCTTGGTCAGGCCGATAAGTCCCGCCTTCGACGCCGCGTAGTTGGCCTGCCCAGGGTTTCCCGACAGCCCCACCACCGACGACATGTTGATAATCCGACCTCGCCGCTGCCGTATCATCTGCGACAGCACTGCCTTGGAGCACAAGTATGCGCTCTTCAGATTGGTGTCGATAACCAAGTCCCACTCCTCTGCGCTCATGCGCATTACCAGCCGGTCCTTGCGAATGCCCGCGTTGTTGACCAGGATGTCCACCCTACCCCACCTCTTAACCACCTCCTGCGCCATCCCCGCCACCTGCGCCTCGTCCGACACGTTGGCCTGCAGCGCCACCGCCTCGCTCCCCATCGCCGCCGCCTCCTCCACCACCTTTTGGGCCTCGGCGGCGCCCGAATTGTAGTTGACGCCTACCTTGACCCCCTCCCTCGCCAACCTAAGGGCTATCGCGCGGCCAATACCCCTGGACGCGCCGGTGACCAGGGCCACGTGTCCGTTAAGGCTCATCGGCCCTAGGTCTCCACGGCCTTCTTCAACTGCTCAAACTCCTTGGCGATGCCGTTGGCCAGGTCCAGGTCCACGCACTTCTTCGCCGTCTCAATAGCCCACGCCACCTCCTGGGCCTTGGACGCTCCATGGCCGACGATGACGTTGCCGTTGACGCCGAAGAGCGGCCCGCTGCTCCTCTTCGACTGGTTGGTAAGGCTCCATATCTCCTGGCCCAGCACCTGCAGCTCCCTATCCGGCATCTTCCCCCTCAGCCGCTTCGCGAAATACCCCGCCAGCACATCGCCCACGCTTTCGGCGAATTTCAGCAGCACGTTGCCGACAAACCCGTCGCACACCACCACGTGGGCCTTGCCGCTGAACAGGTCGTTCCCCTCTACGTTGCCGATGAAGTTCAGATGGCTCTGTTTGAATAGGGGGTACGCCTCCTTGACCTGCTTGTTCCCCTTTCCCTCCTCCGCCCCCACGCTCAGCAGCGCCACCGTTGGATTGTCTACGCCAAAGAACTTTCGAGCGAACACGCACCCCATCATGGCGAAGCTCAGCATCTGCTGAGGCCGGCAGTCTATGTTGCTGCCCAGGTCCAATATGGCCGTGTGCGGGGCCAGGGCGCCCAGGATCGGCCCGCCCACGCACGGCCTCTCCAGCCCGCCCAGCAGCCCCAGCCCTAAAGTAGCGGCAGCCATAGACCCGCCCGTCGACCCCATACTCACCATCGCCTGCGCCTTGCCCATCTTCACCAGCCCTGTCGCCACCGCCACCGACACGTTGGGGTTCCTGCGAAGCGCAATAGCCGGATGCTCCCCCTCTTCGATGCGCCCCTGGGAGGGCACAACCTTATATATCGCGCCGCCGGTGTCAATAGTTCTCAATTGCGTCTCCACCTGCTCCTGATCGCCCACCAGCAGCACCGCCACCCCCAGCTTCTTCGAGGCTTCAATGGCTCCCTTCACCACCTCTTGAGGCGCAAAGTCCCCGCCCATGGCGTCGACTGCGATGGCCACGGGCCGCGGCCCTGCGGTAGGTTGACTGGTCATGTCTTCTCCTCCTCTATTGGAAGCGATACCGACGCCGTTCCTGCGATGATCTCCTCGCCGGTGCCCGAGTTTACCAGCGACACCTCGCACTGCACCAGGCAGCGGCCATCCTTTATCTCATTCTTTACTACCCGACCCAGGGTTTTGAGCGTGTCGCCGGGATACGCCGGCTTCTTGAACCGCACCTTCAGGCTGCCGCTTTGCACCCAGTGGCGTCCATACGCCAAAGCCATCATCTCGGCCACAAAGGCCAGCGTCAACATCCCGTGGGCCACCACCCGGCCAAAGAAGCTGTGGGCCGCGAACTCGGCGTCCAGGTGCACCGGGTTCCGGTCCCCGGACGCGATGGCGTACCTGCGAATCTGCTCGACAGTAATCGTCCGTTCCACCACCGGCAATGACGCCGTGCTCAGATTTGTTGACATAACTAGCTCCTGTCCGGCGCCATCACCGATGTTCGGCCCCGCAGCAACAGTTGTCCATCCTCGCCTTTAATAACAAAGTCCGCCGATATAAACCGCCACTGGTCGCGCTTCGCCGGTCGAGGCCACTTGGCGCTGCCCGTCACCGTCTGCCCCACCCTTATCGGCGACTGGCTGCTTAACTCCTGGGCCGTGTGCACCGCCCCGGGTGGCATCGACATCTTCTCCAGCAACATAGTCAGCACCTGCGCGGCTATCGCCAGTGGCGGCGCGACTTCCTCCTTCATATGTAAAGAAGCCTTGCCGCCCGTCGCCGCCAGATATTCGTTCACGAACTCACGGCTGACGGTCCACCGCCCCAGGTCTAGCTCTTGCGCCGAATCCAGCAGATAAGTCTCCCTTTAGGAAGGTAGAGTGATTATAGGAACGTGCGATTCAGCAAATCAAGGAATTGCTGAGCGTCCCCCTAATCATTTCCAGAAAATAGGAGGTGGAGACCGTCGGGTCTCTTATCTCCCCCCTTGAATGCCTGATGTTAATTGAGGTTAGATACACACAAAAGGATTGACGGCCTCCAAGAAAATTCCTTCTCCCTTGATGTTGAGCTCCTTAACCTATATCCATCCGAAATCCCGATGTTAATCGGGAGGGGAAGGCGCAGGTCGAAGACTCGCCGTGGCGAGATGAGGGTGAAACCCTGTGGACTCGATACTTTACTTTATCACTGCCACTTGCCATCACTGTTCCATCTCTAAAACGCATTGGGACAGCCGGCACCAATTATCTTGAGATGGAAGGACTAAGGATAGGGGGTATCCTCTTCGCCACAATCCGGGCATCAATACTGGCAGTGTTACTCAGCCTTTCCTATTCTCCCCCTCCGCCACACCTCATACGCCCTCACCGCCTCCTCCTGCCCCTCCACCTCAATCGACCCCGGCCTCAGCCGCCGCACACGATTTATCGCCACCTCCGCCTCCAGCCCCGTCGACACCAGCCAGCAGGCCAGCGCCGTCCCCGTCCGGCCCAACCCAAAGGTGCAAGACACCCCCACCGACTTCCCTTCCTTCAGCCTCGCCTCAATAAAGTCCACAATCCGCTCCAACTGCTCCAACGACGGCGGCGTAAAGTCCTGCACCGGCTCGTGCAAATCGTCCAGCCCCAGCGCCTCCGCCTCCCCATGCAGCGACGCCGCCAGCGCCCCCGGCTCCAGCCGCACCAGCGCCTGCACGCCCGCACCCCTAAGCAGCGCCAAATCCCTACCAGACCGAGGCCCCCGACTCCCACCCACCAGCCCCGGCGCAATCCAGCTAAACCCTAAAGGCAGCGCTTCTTTATTTATCATCTGTGTCTTTCCTTTGTGTCATCCTGAGTCCGCCTGAGGCGGACGAAGGATCTAATCGCCGTGACCGCTGCCACGCACCATCTATTATCCTGGTCACACCTCTCGATGTAGGGGCGAGGTCGCCTCGCCCTTCCTTTGTCCCCTATAATGCCACCATCCCCTCCCATTCCCCAAGCCACAGACCCCGACAGGAGGCCCCCATGCCCGCCCTCTACGCCGACCTCATTATCCGCAACGCCGCCATTTACACCATCGACCCCCGCCATCCCAAAGCCCGCTCCCTCGCCATCCGAGACCGCAAGTTCGTCGCCGTCGGCCAGAACCAGGACACCGACGAGCTGGAAGGCCCCAACACCCGCGTCCTCGACCTCCAGGGCAAGACCGTCCTCCCCGGCTTCATCGACGCCCACTGCCACGTCCTCAGCAGCGGCACCCGCCACGTCATGCAGGTGGATACAGACCTCCGTTCCATCGGCGCCATCCAGAAAGACCTGAAAGACCGCGCCCGCAAGACCCCCGCCAGCGAGTGGGTCCTGGGCTTCAAGTTCGATGACACCAAGACCTCCGAAAAGCGCTTCCTCACCCGCCAGGACCTCGACGCCGTCACCACCGGCCATCCCCTCATGGTGGCCCACCAGGCCGGCCACGTCTATTTCTTCAACTCCAAAGGACTGGAAGCCGCCGGCTTTCATAACGAGACCGAGGACCCGCCCGGCGGACGCCTGGGCCGAGACGAGTCGACAGGCCAGCTCAACGGCCAGGTCTATGGCCGCGCCATCGAACGCGTCCTGACCGACGTCCTCCCTGAGCCCGGCGACGATGACCGGCGACGCGGCCTGGACTTAATGATGAAGATGTTCGCCAGCCACGGCATCACCAGCGCCCACGACGCCATGGTCTCTAACGGCGACCTCCGCATCTACCAGGAGGCCAGGGCCAACGAACGCATCCCAATGCGCCTCTACCTCCTCATGTTTCGAGACCACTTCCCCGCCCTGCGAGACGCCGGCATCAAGACCGGCCTCGGCGATACCACCCTCCGCATCGGCGGCATCAAGATGGTTTCCGACGGCGCCATCGCCACCCGCACCGCCTACCTCTCCCAGCCGTATATCGGTTCCTGCTGCAACCATGGCATCCGCAACATGACACCCGAGGAGACTGAAGCGCGCGTCCTGGATATGCACAAAGCTGGCTTCCAGGCCTGCATCCACTCCAATGGCGACGCCGCCATCGATATGGTGCTCACCGCCTACGAGAAGGCCCAGAAAGCCTTCCCCCGCCCCGACCCCCGCCATCGCATCGAGCACTGCAGCGTGGTCAACCCGTCAATCCTCCAGCGAATGAAGGCCGCCGGCGTCACCGCCACCCCCTTCTGCTCCTACGTCTACTACCACGGCGAGAAGATGCCTTTCTATGGCGAGGAGCGGCTCGAGTGGATGTTCGCCCAGCGTTCTTTTATCGACTACGGCGTTAACTCCACCGGCGCGTCCGACTACCCTTGCAGCCCCATGTCACCCCTCATGGGCATTCAGAGCTGCGTCACGCGTCAGGACTCATCAGGCCGCGCCTGGGGCCCCAGCCAGCGCATCACCGTTGACGAAGCCCTGCGCCTTTACACCATTAACGGCGCTTACGCCTCCTTCGAGGAAAAACTCAAAGGCAGCATCCAAATCGGCAAGCTGGGCGACCTGGTGGTCCTCGGCGCCGACCCCGCCCGCGTCGATGCCCACGCCATAAAGGACATCCCCGTCGAGATGACCATCGTCGGCGGCGAGATCGTCTATCGGCGTTAGACTTCGACTAGCTTATAACGCCCAATCAAGCACCGATGTCAGTGAGTAAGGGTTGTCCATGTCATTCTGGTAAGCCTTTAGCCCTGAGCGTAGCCGAATGGGGAAGTCTATACTCGGACGTAGTCGAAGCCTGTCCTGAGCCTGGTCGAAGGGAATCTGCTATGACTGCAGCCGCCCTTGGCCCCCCGCTGACACGCCCCACCTCTGTTCTCCTCTGAATCGCCGCCACACCCCAAAGCTCGCCCCAGCCTATTACGATTTCCACCAGAGCCTTCCGCAATTCGTTTGCTTATACAATTCTAAAAATATTCTCAGTTTGCATTGACTTTTTTGAGCCAAACGCCAGGGTCTCATCCCAATTCACCCCATCCTCGGCCCCAAAATTTGCCTCTAAAGCCCTCCTTTTCCCTTGAATGTTGCCAATTTTCTCGAATTTTCTAAAAAATCCCCTCCAACCTATTGACAAATCGTGCCTGACAGTCTTAAATGCCGAATTAAGGAGAAGGCTCAAGTAAAGAGGTTGGTGTTTTCTGTCAGGCGGACTAGGGGAGCAGGGACGATACCCCTCGGTCTAACCGATGGAAAACATCTAAAAAAGCCTGACCCGGGGACGTCATTAACGGCGGGTAAAATTGCTGACCAGCAGGTTAAAATCTGCAAAATTTTAGTCAGCAAAAATAAGGAGGAAGAGGCCATGAAGGCTTATTGCGTTAAGTGCCGGACTTCTAGGGAGATGCAGAATGCTAGGCAGATCACCATGAAGAACGGCCGCCCGGCCACCCAGGGCATCTGCCCCAACTGCCGGACGAAGATGTTCCGAATTGGCAAAGCCCGCTAAACCCTAATCGCCCGGTGCTCGGGACCTGGCTGCTGCACTCCATTCCTTAGGCGCGGCGTCGCATGAGCCTTAGCCAGGTCTTCAAAGCCTGCTAGCGCCCTTCCGCAGCCTTTCAGGCGTTGGCAAAAATATTGCGGCCTGGACACGACTTACCGGACCGCGATTATAGGTATTCACTCAAGGGAGATCCCCACGGGTCTCCCTTTCCTTTTGTGTTAAAGAATAGTTTGTAAGACAATGTTCGCTATTTCTGAAGACTGAGTCCCGATGAATTGTGGACCGGGGTGTACCCTTCTGGTTCTCCCTCTTCTCCTATTGAGCAAGGAGAAGAGGGAGTTAGACGCCGTCCTGAGCCCGCCTCTGGCGGGCCGAAGGAGGGTGATGAGGTGAGACTTATTTAATCTTCCCCTTCCAGCAGGCGATTCCTGAGTCCCGATGTATCGGGAAAGGGGCCAGGGGATGGTATCCCGACCAAAGACAACGTTAGTTTTGCAAATATAGCAAGGAATTATAGTATCCCGCAGAAGAGAAAGGCTGGCTTTGCAAATACGCCCCTTCCCCTTTACAACCCCAATCCCCTTTGTTATCTTTGCTCCCACTCAAAAACTCCGAGGGTTTCTATGAACTGGGCTGAAACGCTCATCGCCGGCATGAAAAAGTTTGATATATCCTTTATCACCTACGTGCCGGACATCAGCATCTATCAGGTCACCAAGCTGATGGATGAAGACCCCTTCTTCAAAGTCGTGCCCGCCACGCGCGAGGAAGAGTCCATCGGCCTCGCCACCGGCGCCTACGCCGTGGGCCGCCGCTCCGCCATTTTCATGCAATCCAGCGGCCTCGGCAACTGCATCAACGCCATCGGCAGCCTCTCTATCCCCTGCCGCACCCCCATCCCCTTCTTCATCAACGTCCGCGGCGAGCTGGGCGAATTCAACATCAACCAGGTCCCCATGGGCCGCGTCACCCGCCCCATCCTGGACCTCCTGGGCATACCCCACTACACCCTCACCTCCGAAGACCGCCTCGACTCCATCGTCACCGGCGCCCTGGACCTCTGCTACGCCAGCCGCCAGCCCCTGGCCCTTTGCCTCTCACCCTTGCTACATCGAGGTCGCCTTGCATAGATTCGACGCCACCAAAGTAGTCCTCAAAGTCATCGGCAGCAAACCTATCCCCATCGTCGCCAACCTGGGCCCCACTACGGACGAGCTCTGGCACGCCGGAGACCGGCCCCGCAACTTCTACACCTGGGGCTCCATGGGCCTCTGCTCCTCCATGGCCCTGGGCATGGCCCTCTCGACGGAAGAACAGGTCGTCTCATTGGACGGCGACGGTTCACTCCTTATGAACCTGGGCGCCTTCTCCACCATAGCCCGGGAGAAGCCCAAAAACCTCATCGTCATCGTTTGGGACAACGAGGAGTGGGGCCAGACCGGCCACCAGCCCTCCCACACCGCCTTCGGCACCGACCTCGCCAAAGTGGCCGCTGGCTGCGGCATTCCCCACACCGCCACCGTCAGCAGCGAAGAGCAGTTGGAAACAACCTTCCGACAGTCCCTCCGCACGCCGGGGCCGTGGGTCATCGTCGCTAAGATTAAAGAGACCGAGCATCTTCCCTACGCGCCCATCGAGCCGGAAATGGTCCTCCACCGCTTCCGCGCCACCTTCCCCCGCGCCAAGACCAACCCCCTCACCGAGCCCTGGATTCGCCCCAACGACGCCAGGAAGAAAAACAGTGCCAAGGCCAAGTCCAAAAAATAGCTCCTTAGTACTCTCGATTAAATACGCCCCGGCTAAAAACGGGGTGTATTGTTTTGTGCAGGACGGCATTGCATCCCCCTACTCCATGCCATAGAATCCGACTCAAACACCCCGCCGTCCAAGCACACAGGAGCTGCCATGGTGGACAAAAAGCTGGTTATCTCCTCTGACTCCCACATTGTAGAACCTCCCAACCTCTGGACCGACCGCATGGACGCCAAGAAATGGGGAGACCGCATTCCCCACGTCGTCCCCGGCGACCTCTACGACCAATGGCTCGCAGACCACCAAAAGGTGGGCGTCATCGGCACCTTCGGCGCCACCGCCGGCCTCCGCTTTGAAAGACCCCAGGACATAGTCCGCGAAGGCCGCATCGCCGATGTCCGCCCCGGCGGCTACGACCCCAAAGCCCGCGTCAAGGACATCGATATGGACGGCGTCTACGGCGAAGTCATTTATCCTTCCATCGGGCTGGAGCTTTTCAGCATGAGGGACGCCGCCTTCGCCCGCCAGGTCTTCCACGCCTACAACGACTGGGTGGCAGACTTCTGCCGCCAGCTTCCCCACCGCCTCCGCGGCGTCGCCATGCTAATAATCGATGACGATATCGAGGCTGGCATCACCGACCTCCGGCAGGCCGCCGCCCAGCACTTTGCCGGCGCCATGATCAGCGTCTACCCCTCTCCCGAGCACAACTACGCCAGTCCTATGTACGAACCCTTCTGGAACGCCGTAGAGGAAGTAGACCTGCCCCTCAGCCTCCACGTCTCCACCAACCGTCCCGACACCCAGGCCCCCAAGCGCGAGAACCTGGCCGCCCAGTCCGGCGGCAATCGCGTCAACGCCGAGTACTGGCTCCGCCAGTCCCTATGCCACCTCATCTACTCCGGCGTCTTCGAGCGGCATCCGGGCGTCAAGGTGGTCAACGTGGAGCACGACCTGGCCTGGATACCCTTCTTTATCCAACGCATGGACGTCACCTACATCGAGCGTCCCACCCAGACCCCGTACCGATTTAAGAGCGCCGCCCTCCCCAGCGACTTCATGCGCCGCAACGTCTTTCATAGCTTCCAGGAGGACGGATTGGGCGTCCGTGACCGCGGCCTCATCGGCCCCGACAACCTCCTCTGGGGCTCTGACTATCCCCATGCGGAGTCCACCTTCCCCAAGTCGCAGCAGATTTTGGAGAGTATTCTTGAAGGCGTCCCGGAAGAAGATAGGCTCAAAATCATCGGTGGCAACACCAAGCGGCTGTACAAGATCACGTGACCGAGTTGCAGGAGTCACCATGATCAAGCCCCTCATCCTCTCCTCTGACTCCCACATCGTCGAGCCGCCCACTCTCTGGACCGACCGCATGGACAAAAAGCGCTGGGGCGACCGCATCCCCCACACCGTCCGCCAGCACCACCAGTCCCGCGGCCTCACCTACGACCAGTGGTACGTGGACGGCCACGCTGTCGGCACCATCGGCGGCGCCTCCACCGCCGGCATGCGCTTCGCCAACCCCAGCGACATCAAACTTGAGGGCTCCTTCGCCGATGTCCTCCCCGGCGGTTACGACCCCCACGCCCATGTCCAAGACCTTGACGTCGATGGCATCGAGGCCGACGTTATCTACTCCTCCGTGGCCACCAACATGTACGCCGTCTCCGACTCCACCTACCTCCGTGCCGTCTTCTCTGCCTACAACGATTGGCTCACCGACTTCTGTGCCTACTCCCCTAGCCGCCTTAAAGGCATTGCCCACATCCTCACCGACGATAACATGGAAGCCGGCCTCGCCGAGCTCCGACGCGCCGCCAAACTCGGCCTCTGCGGCGCCATGATTCCCATCTACCCGCGGCCCCCAGAGTTTTACGACCAGCCCCTCTACGAGCCCCTGTGGGCCATCGCCCAGGACCTGGACATGCCCCTCAGCCTTCACATCGGCACGCGGCGGCCCGGAAGCCACACCCTCGGCGCCCAGGGCAAAATCATCCAGGGCCCCGCCGACCGCTCCAACACCGACTACTGGGTCCGCATGTCTCTGGGCCACATCATCTTCTCCGGCGTTCTAGAGCGTTACCCTGACCTGCGACTCGTGAACGTGGAGCAAGACCTATCGTGGATTCCCTACTTCATGGACCGCATGGACACCACCTACCGAGACCGGCCCTTCCAGGCCACCTATCGATTCAAAAACGCCATGCTCCCTAGCGATTTTATGCGACGTAACGTTTATCACAGCTTCCAGGAAGATGCCCTGGGTGTCCAGCTCCGCCACATCATCGGCGTCGATAAGCTGGTCTGGGGCTCGGACTACCCCCACACCGAGTCCACCTTCCCCAAGTCCCAGGAGATATTGCAACGAATCCTTAAAGGTGTGCCGGAAGAAGAGAAGGAAATGATCCTTAGCAAGAACACCGCAAAGCTGTATAAGCTTTAGTATTTGAACTAGCAGCCTGCATACCTTAAAATTCTATCAACGCTAAGCCGAATCCGTTTATTGGAGGCCGCTCATGGGTAAAAGGCTCATCGTCTCCTCCGACTCCCACGTCGTCGAACCGCCCACTCTCTGGACCGACCGCATGGACAAGAAGAAGTGGGGCACTCGCATCCCCCGCCTGGAGCGCGGCGACCCCTTCGACAAGTGGTACTGCGACAACATCGGCGTCGGCGTCCTCGGCGGCATCTCCCAGTTCGGCAAGCGCTACTCCCAGCCTGAGTCCATTACCCTGGAAGGCTCCTTCGCCGACGTCCCCCAGGGCGGCTACGTCCCCAAGGCTCACGTCGAAGACCTGGATGTCGACGGCGTCTGGGCCGATGTTCTCTATCCTTCCATCGGCCTCAACGTGTATGCCCTCCCTGACCAGGTCCTCCTCCGCGACGTTAATCGCGCCTACAACGACTGGCTCATCGACTTCTGCAACGCCTACCCCGACCGCCTCAAGGGCATCGCCATGCTCATCCTCGATGAGGACATCGAAGGCGCCATCGGAGAGATGACTCGATGCGCCAGGGCTGGCATGTGCGGTGTCATGATCCCCGTCATGCCCCGCCCCCACGAAGGTTATAACCTCCCCCTCTACGAGCCCTTCTGGGCCGCCGCTCATGATCTTGGCATGCCCATCAGCCTCCACACCGGCACCAACCGCCCCGGCTCCACTACCATGCGCAGCCTGGATGGCAAGATCTCTCAGACCGGCGTGGACCGCTCCAACACCGACTACTGGGCGCGCATGTCCATGGGCCATATCATCTTCTCCGGCGTCCTGGAGCGCTATCCCAACCTCAAAATCGTCAACGTGGAACATGACCTCGCCTGGATTCCCTACTATATGCAGCGCATGGACGTCACCTACATCGAACGCCCGCCCCAGGCGCCCTACCGCTTCAAAAACGGCATGGTGCCCAGCGACTTCATGAAACGCCAGGTCTACCACTCCTTCCAGGACGACGGCCTCGGCGTTCAGATGCGCCAGCTCATCGGCCTCGACAAGCTCGTCTGGGCCAGCGACTATCCCCACGCCGAGTCCACCTTCCCCCGCTCTCAGGCTGTCCTGGACGAAATCCTGGCCGGCGTTCCCGAAAACGAGATAAAAATGATCGTCGCCGACAACTGCATTGATCTCTACGACCTAAAGGTGACTGCGCCCACCTAGACCTACTCTTGTCATTCTGAGCGAAGTCCCGATGTACTCGTCGGGATGTAGCAGAAGAATCTATGCCTACCGCCAGCACTTGCATGGCCCTATCCTGTCTGGTTCTCCCCCTTTTCCTCACGAGGAAAAGGGGGAGTTAGAGGGGGAATTGGTGCATTATTTTTCCTTCCCCTTCCTGAAAGGAGGGGGCCAGGGGAAGGTGGCCCCGCACAGAAAAATGGCCCCGATAATCTAAGACAACAAATCGAGGTAAAACCTCCCATGCCCAAGCTAGACGTCATTTCCTCCGACTCCCACGTGGTCGAGCCTCCCCAACTCTGGACTGAGCGCATGGACGCCAAGAGGTGGGGCCAGCGAATCCCCCGCCTCGTCAAAGGCAACCCCTACGACCGCTGGCTCTGCGACGGCGAGAACGTCGGCACCCTGGGCGGCGCGTCCTCAGCCGGCATGAGGTTTACACGGCCCCAGGACATAACGCTGGAAGGCAACTTCGCCCGCGTTCCCCCCGGCGGCTACGACCCCCGCGCTCACATCAAAGACTTGGAACTGGATGGCGTCTCCGCTGATGTCCTATATTCCTCCGTGTGCGGCAACATGTACGCCGTGGAGGACTCGCGGTTCCTCCGCGCCGTCTTCGACGCCTATAACGAGTGGCTGGCCGGCTTCTGCCGCGGCTACCCGGGTCGGCTCAACGGCGTCGCCCAAATCCTGGTGGACGACGACATGGACGCGGGCATCAAGCAGCTTCAACGCGCCGCCAAACTCGGCCTCAAGGGCGCGATGATTCCAGTCTATCCGCGTCCCGCCGAGACCTACGACCACCCGATGTATGACCCGCTATGGGCCGCCGCTCAGGATCTGAATATGCCTCTAAGTCTCCACGTCGGCACCAAGCGGCCTGGCACCATCCAGATGCGCGGTGCAGATGGCAAAATCATCCAGGGCGCCCCGGAACGGTGCACCTCCGACCACTGGGTGAGGCTGTCTCTCGGAGCGCTGGTTTTCTCGGGCGTCTTCGAGCGCTATCCCAACCTAAAGGTAGTAAATGTCGAGCATGAGCTGTCCTGGTTGCCATACTTCATGATGCGTATGGACTCCACTTATATCGAACGTCCTACTCAAGCCACGTATCGATATAAAGGGGACATGCTGCCTCGAGACTTCATGCACCGCAACGTTTTCCACGGCTTCCAGGAAGACGCCGTCGGCATCCAGCTGCGCGAGATCATCGGCGTATCGCAAATCATGTGGGGCAACGATTATCCCCACGCCGAGTCCACCTTCCCCAAGTCGCGTGAGATTTTGGACCGAGTCCTCGCTGGAGTACCGGAGAATGAGAAGACCTTGATTGCCAGCGGTAACTGCCGTAGGCTTTATGGACTGAAATAAAGCTAAATCTGGTTTAAAAAGGGAACTGCAAATGATTGAAGCCCCCGTCATCTCCTCCGACTCCCATGTCGTCGAGCCGCCCAACCTCTGGACGGAACGTATGGACAAAAAGACCTGGGGCGACCGTATCCCACACCTACAAATAGGCGACAAGGTTGACCGCTGGATGGTCAACGGTCAGGGCCTCGGCGCCATCGGCACCACCTCCTCCGCCGGCAAACGCTATACCCAGCCCCAGACCATCACCCTGGAAGGCAAGTTTGCCCGCGACACCGTCCCCGGCGGCTACGACCCCCACGCCCATATGAAAGATATCCAGTCCGACGGCGTCTCCGGCGACTTCCTTTACGCCTCCACCACCGCCGGCTTCTACGGCCTCGATGACTCCACCTTCGTCCGCGCCGCCTTCAAGGCCTACAACCACTGGCTGGCCGACTTCTGCAAGCCCTTTCCCGGCGGGCTTAACGGCATCGGCATCGTGCTTCTGGATATGGAGGACATCCCCGCCAGCATCGCCGACCTTCAGTACGTGGCCAACCTTGGCCTTAAGGGCGCCATGATCCCCACCGGCCCCAAGCCCGGCCAGGACTACGGCAAGCCTGACTACGAGCCTTTCTGGGCCGCCGCCCAGGACATCGGCCTGCCCCTGAGCCTCCACCTCGGCACCGTCCGACCCGGCAACGCCAAGCTCATCGTCAACGGCAAAGTCGTCCAGACCGCCGTCGACCGCTGCAACAACGACTTTCCCGTCCGCTTCTCCCTCGGCCACCTTATCATCTCCGGCGTCTTCGAGCGATTCCCTAAACTTCGAGTCGCCAACGTCGAGCACGAGCTGTCCTGGCTGCCCTTCTTCATGCACCGTATGGACGTGACCTACATCGAGCGTCCTACCCAGGCTACCTATCGATACAAAGAAAGCATGACCCCCAGCGACTACATGCGACGCAACGTCTGGCACAGCTTCCAGGAGGACGGCCCGGGCATTCGCCTTCGCGATGTCATCGGCGTAACCCAGATCATGTGGGGCAACGACTACCCCCACGCCGAGTCCACCTTCCCCCGCTCCCGCGAAGTCCTCTCTGAAATCCTCGCCGGCGTCCCCGAGGACGAGCAAGCCCTAATAGTCAGCGGCAACGTCCGCCGCCTCTACAGCAAGTAGTTCCTCGTCCATGGGGGACATTGCCCTGCGTTAGACGCGCTATTCTCTCTTTCTAGCGCGTCACTGAGACTCCGCTTGGAACGTGTCCCGTCTGGTTATCCTTCTTCTCCTATTACGATGAGTCTGCGCCAAGTACCTCCCGAGGGAAGAAAGGCGGGCTAGAGGGGGGATTGGTGCAATTTTTATCTTCTCCTCCCAACTGACGCGAGATGCGTGTTCACTTAGCTTATAAAAACCACGTACTTTTTTGTCGGATGGGGTTGGGTATCCCATTTGGTTCTCCCTCTTCTCCTATTGCAAAGGAGAAGAGGGAGTTAGAGGGTGATGAGGTGATCCTTATTTCTCTTCCCCTTCCTGAAAGGAAGGGGCCAGGGGATGGTGGCCCCGCTTAAGAACAAAGCTCGTTTTTCACGCAGACCAACCGCCCCTAATCATCCCCGTTATGGATTTGCGCCTCGACAGGTGTATAATCGCTCGGAATTTTTGAGCGTCCCCTATCAATCAATACACACCTAATGACCACCCACAACACCTCACATTTAATCCACGCCCTGGCGGCTAAAGCCTAGCCCCATGGCAAAATCACCGACAGCGGCCGGGGTCCCGCCAGGCCCAGGGGACCGGAAGAAGGGCGCGTTCAAAGAGAACCGCTACTTTGTCCTCAGCAACCTCTCCATAGGCCACGGCATCACCCACTGGTACTCCGAAAGCTTCCTGGTCATGATCCCGACCATCAAGGAAGACCTGGGCCTCACCGATCTCCAAATAGGTGCCATGACCTTTGTGCGCAACCTCGCCAGCGGCCTCGTCAGCATCCCCGCGGGCTTCGCCATCGACATGGTGCAGCGCAAATGGGGCATGATCCTGGTCATGACCATGCTCTGGACCTGTGTAGCCTACGTCCTCATGGGCCTCGCCCCCAACTACTGGGTGCTGCTCCTCGCCATGCTCATGATCGCACTGCCCGGCACCATCTGGCACCTCCCCGGCATCGCCGCCCTCTCCCAGCGCTTCCCGGACAAACGCGGCTTCGCTTTATCAATACACGGCGTCGGCGGCAACGTGGGCAATGCCATCGGCCCCATCGTAGCCAGCGCCCTGCTGGGCATCTTTTTCTGGCGGGAAATCTTCCTCGTTTACGCCATCCCCGCAGTGATCATCGCCGGAGTTATCTGGTGGTCCCTGCAAAACGTCGGCGGCAGGTCGGACAAGAAGGGCCCGGACCTGCGGACCCGCCTCCAGGGCGCGCGGCAGATGATGCGAAACCCCATTATCTGGGGCCTCCTCACCTCCAGCCTCCTGCGAGGCATGGGCGGCAGCGCCATCACCACCTTCGTGCCGATATACCTCGTCGAAGAGCGCGGCTTCAATGACGAGGGCATCAAGCTGGGCCTCTACTTCGCCATGCTCACCGGCCTGGGCACCTTCGCCTCTCCCATCCTCGGCACCATCTCCGACAACGTAGGCCGTAAAGGCGTGCTGGTCTTCGGCACCCTTATGGTAGGCGTCCTCTCCATCGTCTTCGTTCAAATGACCAACGATTGGGCCGTCCTGGCGATAATGGCCGGCATCGGCCTCTTCACCTTCTCCCTCGGCCAGATCATGCAGGCCGCCATCATCGACATCGTCGGCGTCGGCACCGAGGCTACCGCCATCGGCGTCGTCCAGGGCGCCCAGGGCGTCCTCGCCGCCTCCTCCCCCCTCATCGCCGGCGGCATCTCCGACGCCTTTGGTGTCACCTACGTCTTTTACTACGCCGGCGGCATCACCCTCCTCTCCACCATGCTCCTCTTCTCCCTCCCCTTGCGCAAAGTCGGCGCCAGACAGGCTTAATGATAATTCTCTTCGCTTTATCGGCCTCTTCTGGTCCTCTTCCTATGCGAATACCTTCCTCACTAGTTGAGGATTGAGGCTAATGAAAAGGAAACATATTGTCATTCCGAGCGTAGTCGAGGAATCTGTTATGACGGTAACTTCGTTAGTCATTTTACTGCCGCGTCCTGCGTCTTTTCTCGCTGGCAAGTAGCTCCAACGCTCAAAATTAGCGACAACCATCCTGAGCGAGAAGGATTGCGGAGCAAGGTCGGGGTTAATATCAAGAGCAGACTAACAGTAAGTACCTTCGTTGACCTTTAAGACTCTCCAGCCTCGCTAATTCAATGGTCAAGCTCCCCTATCTAACACGCTGGAAGCCCCTTGAGGTCTTCAAAGACCGCAGCTTCCGCGGTCTCTGGGGCTCCGATTCCCTCATCGCCCTGGCCGAGCAGATCGAGTTCGTTGCCCTGGCCTGGTTTGTGCTGGTCGAGACCGACTCGCCCTTCCTCCTGGGCCTCTTCGGCGCCCTGCGATGGTTCGGCACCTTGCTGTCGCCCTTCTACGGCGCGGTGGTGGACCGCCTGGACCGACAGCGCCTCCTGCTCCTTCTCCGGCTCTTTTTGATTGGCCTCTCTATCTGCGTTCTCACCCTGGCTGTTTCTGATAGCCTGGAAGTGTGGCATGTTTTCATTGTTATCACCCTAAGTGGGCTTGGGAAGTCCTTTAATTCGGTGACTCGCGACGCCGTTATGGCAGATATCGTGTCCGGTGACCGCCTTCTGAACGCCGTAGCCGTCAACGGCATTGGGCATAGCGCGGCTTCCATGGCGGGCCCTCTCATCGGCGGCGTGCTGGTGGAGCAGACCAGCCTTTCCTGGGTCTACGCCACCCTTCTCGTTATTTTTATCCTCGCCGCCGTCTTCACCCTGCCGGTGCGCGTGCCGGTTATCGCGGCCTCCAGGCAGCCCCTGTCGGTCTTGAAAAACGTAGCCGAGGCCGCCGCTTATGTTCGCCGTGACGAGCTGCTCCTGGCGATAATGCTTCTGGCCTTTCTGGTCAACTTCGCCGCCTTCCCCCTCACCTACGGCCTGCTCCCGGTCTTTGCCAAAGACGTCCTGGACACCGACGCCTTTGGCCTGGCTGTCCTCCTCTGGGTCTCCTCCACCGGCGCCTTCCTGGGGTCGATAACTGTGGCCTCCCTCAGCGGCTTGCAGAGGCCTGGGCGGTTTACCTTAATAGGCATGTTCGGCTGGTACGCCCTCACAGTCTTGTTTTCCGCGTCCTCCTGGTTCAGCATCTCGCTGGCGCTCCTTTTCCTCGCCGGCCTCTTCCAGTCCTTCTCCCAGGTCACCAGCCACATGCTCCTGCTCAAAGTGACCCCTGGCTCCCTTCGAGGCCGCGTCATGGGGATGCGCTCCATGGCTATTTACGGCCTTCCCCTGGGCCTCCTCATGACCGGCGCCATCGCCGACCTCTGGTCCGCCCCCATCGCCCTCGCCATCGACGCCTCCATAGGCCTTGTTTTAAGCCTCCTCATCATCCTCAAACTCCGCTCCCTCTGGCGCTACCGCACCGCCGCGACTGGGTAACGGCCCTTACCAGCGCTCTTTTTTGATCCTCTCCTCTCCTTGAATGTTTCGTGATAATTGAGCTTCGAGGTACAAAAAAGGAATGCCTAGCACAGAGCAAATTCCTTCTCCCCTTGTGGGAGAAGGCGCAGGATGAGGGGTGAAACCCTGGCACTACAAAACACATATTAGAGCCACTTGCCCCTGTTCTCCCTCTGAGGCTGTCTTACCAGCGAAAACTATCTTGAGGGGGAGAGCTAGAGAGGTGGGTCGGAGCGGGACTGGGGGAAACTTCTCCCCTTCTCCCCTATCCTATCCTTATCGCCTCCTCCTCCCCTTTCGGCTCCGGCGCCACCTGCTGCCGGTGCGTCAGCGCCAGCACCGCCGTCAGCGGCCCCAGCCTCCCCAGGAACATGGCGAAAATAATGACCACCTTCCCCGTATCACTGAGATTCGGCGTCAGCCCCATGGAAAACCCCGTGGTCGTCAGCGCTGAAATAGCTTCAAACAACAGCCGAATAAATTCCGCCTCCTCAGTTATTGTGAGAATAAGCATGAAGACAAAGACGCTGCACACCGCCAGGAACACCACCGTTATCGCCTTGTGGACCTGCGTCTCCGGGATAACCCTGCCGAAGGCGTGCACCTGTCGATAGCCCCTCTGGTACGACACCGCCGTCAGCACCACCGTCGCGAAGGTGTTGACCTTTATGCCTCCAGCCGTCGATCCTGACACGCCTCCTATAAACATCAGCGCCATGATGAAAAGGATGGGCTGCAACGCCATCGCGCCCATGTCCAACGTGCTGAACCCCGCCGTCCTCGCCGACGACGAGATAAAGAACGCGTTCATCGCTCTATCCGGCGCCGCCGATATCGTTGTGCTGGCGCTGGTGGCCAGGTCCACCAAAAAGAGCGCCCCCGTCCCCGCTACCAGCAGCAACGCCACCGTCGTCAGCGATATCCTGGTGTCCAGGTTCCACCCCACCCACGGCATCCTCGATATTATATTCAGCAGCAGCGGCACACCCAGCCCGCCGAGGACAAACATCAAGGACAGCGCGCCCAGAAAGCTTAGGTTGTGCTGAAAGACCGTCAGCCCTGCAAACTCGCCCTGCAAGTCAAAACCGGCATTGTTAAAAGCGGATACGCCGTAAAAAATCGAGTGCCACACCCCGTTAATTCCCAGCCCGTCCGGCAGCGTGAGGTATAGGAGTACAATCCCCGCCGCTTCGATAATCAGCGTCCCGATTATCACCAGCACCACAAACTCGGTGAAATGCCGCTTGTCCGTGGCCCCAACGTTGTCCACCAGCAGGTTGTCCCCCGTGTTCACCCGATGGCGCAGCATCAGCAGTAGGAAAGCGCTGATAGCCATGAATCCGATACCTCCCACCTGCACCAGCGCGACGATGATAAGCTCGCCCCACGCGTTCCAGTGGTCGGCGGTGTCCACCACCGCCAGCCCCGTGGCGCTAATGGCCGACACCGCGGTGAAAAACGAGTCCACCGGCGACGTAAAGTCGCCGTCGGCGCTCACAAACGGCATCGCCAGCAGCACGCCGCCGATGACCGTCAAATACACGAAACCTGAAAGAATAATCCGAAAGAACGGTACGTAATGCGGCGCGATTATCTGTGGGGCCGTAATCTTGGCCGGCCTTTTAACGGCCTTATGCTTCTTATGATGCGTCGAAGTATCGTGCGCCAATTACTTCTTAACTACACTCGAGGTAAGAAAGTGTCGGTATTCTAACAAAGGCTGGCTTTAACCCGCCCTAAATTTTACGACATCTTTTACATAATCACACCCAGCCCCTATAACTTTGCGGGGCATACTAAATGTGGGGCGCTATGTCATTTCGAGTGGAGTTGAGCACCTTAACATAGCCATATCAATGCGAAATCCCGATGCTAATCGGGGTCGAGAAACCTCAACCTGCCGTCCGCTGTCATCACACCTCATCTTCATCTCTAAGCCATCCGCCTATTATGTAGGGGCGAGGTGGCCTCGCCCACTCTCCCCTCCCTCCCCCCTACCTCACTCTCTCCCTCACAAACCCCTCCACCGCCCTCGCCAGCCCCTCCGGGTTCTCCACCTCCAGCCCGTAGTCCCCCTCCACCTCTATCACCGCCGCATCGCCCCAGCACTTCGCCACCCGCTGCGCCTCCTCCTTCGACAGGTGGCTGCTCTTAGTCCCCCGAAATATCGCCACCGGGCACTTCACCTTCTCGGCGTGCTTCCGCAAGTTGTCCGACATGTGCGCCAGCCCCTGCGCCACTCGCACCCTGTCGTACTTGAACGCCAGCCCATGCCCTCCCACCGGCAGCATGTTGTGTTCGATTCGATGGTCCAGCGCCTCCTTGCTATCGCCGGGGCGGTTCGCCTTTATATACGCCATCGCCGCCTCCCGCGACGGGAACTCCGTCGGCGATGTCAGCGTCCGATTCGACCCCTCCAGCACCTGCGCCACCCTATGCCGCTCCGGGAAAAAGTTGCTGTAATGCGGCCCGCCCACCAGTATCAGCGCCTGCGCCTCCGACGGGTATATAGCCGCGAAAGCCTGCCCCACCCGGCTCCCCAGCGAGTGCCCCGCGATAACCGCCTTCTCCAACCCCAGCTTTTGCATAAACAGATGCAAGTCCTCGGCATACTCCTCCGCCGAATAGTCCCCATCGGGCCGGCTGCTGTCGCCGTGACCTCGCTGGTCCAAAGCATAGATATGAAACCTCGACCCCAAATACCCCGCCGTCCACTCCCACATCCGCCCGTACCCCGTCGATGGGTGCAGCAAAATCAGGTTCGGCTTAGAACCCGGCCACTCGTAATACCGCATCCTCATCCCGTTGGATAAATTCACGTCCTTCATCAAAAACTCGCGATGTGGATGCGGCATCTCTACCTCTCATAAGTGGTCTGGGCCGTAAGTTAGTATCCCCGGCCTCGCAAGTCAACCAATCTCCCTTGACCATCCCCTTACTTTGCGGCACACTTGGCGGCGACTAGGGCCTATCCTATGACTAAACAGCAGCAAATTTTCGACGCCCTCCGCAGAGACCGCATGGTTGGCCTTTGCCAAGACCTCATGCGCATCCCCAGCTTCAAAGGCAACGAGACCCCCGCCGCCAAATTCCTCGCCGACTGGCTCGGCCATCGAGGCTACCACGTCCAGCTTCAAGAAGTGGAGCCTGGCCGATTTCAGACCATCGCTACCCTCAAAGGCAAAGGCGGCGGCAAGTCGATAATGTTCAACGGCCACATCGACGTCAACCCCCTGGCCCACGGCTGGCGCCGCGACCCCTGGTCCCCCACCGTCGAGGGCGACCGACTCTACGGCGCCGGCAGCCGCAACATGAAAGGCGGTGTCGCCGCCATGATCGAGGCCGCTGAGGCCCTCCGCACCTCCGGCGCCTCCCTCAAAGGCGACGTTGTCCTCGCCTGCGTCGCCGGCGAGCTTCAGGGCGGCGTCGGCACCAAATATCTCTGCGAAAACGGCCCCCTCACCGACATGGCCGTAGTGCCCGAGCCCTTCGGTGCCGATAACATCCTCACCGTCCACGCCGGCTCCGCCGAGATGGCTATTCACACTCTGGGCCGCGCCCGCCACATGAACAACGTCGAGCAGGCCATCGACGCCATCGAAAAGATGATAAAGGCTATCCAGGCCATCAAAGCCGTCAAGTTCCGCGTGAAGCCACGGCCCGACCTGCCCGCCCTCCCTCGCGTCAACGTCGGCAACATCATCGGCGGCGTGGGCCGCGACTACAACCGCACCGAGGCCACCTACATCGCCGACTTCTGCACCATCGTCATCGACGTCCGTTACCCGCCCGGCGCCACCGCCGACCAGATAAAAGCCGACGTCGTAGAAGCCCTGGACGCCATCAAGAGGTCGGACTCCGACTTCCGCTACGAAATAGAGATGCCGCCGCCCGCCAAGTACCAGTGCTTCTCCCTCATCGTCGAGCCTTTCGACCTGCCCAAGGACGCCTACATCCTCGACAGCGTCCTCCGCCACTACCGCGCCGTCCACGGCTCCGACCCCCAAAAAGTCGGCACGGTAGTCCCCTGGTCCTATAGCTGCGACGACACCTCCAAATTGCTGAAGGCCGGCGTTCAGTGCCTCCTATACGGCCCCGCCGGCGGCATCGAGTCCTCCACCTCCCCGGACGAGTACACCACCATCAGCCACATGGAGCGCGTCGCCAAAGTCCTCGCCCTCACCGCCCTGGACGTCTGCAGCCTGGACGCCAAAACCCCCGTCCCACCCTCCGGCCTGCGTATAAAAAAATGACCCACCTATCTTTATCTCTAAGGTCGTTTCTAGTCGTGACATATAATGGCGCGTTCCATTTTGTTCCGCTCACCCTGAGCTTGTCGAAGGGCGAGGGTACGTTTAGCACCAGCTCCCTCCCTTCCCCGAGTCGTGCTGGGGCAAAGGGCTATACGTCATCTCGACCGAAGCCTATTCTGAGCCTGTCGAATTGGTGGAGAAACCTCAACCTGCCGTCCGCCAGCATCACGCCCCCTCCATTATCGACACGCTATATTTGTCATCCTGAGCGAAGCGTGCACTCAGGCGTAGTCGAAGGATCTATGCCCAAAGCCAGCCTGCCGGTTAACTCCTCGCTGGCTTTCTCCACTTCCTGTGGTAGGTTTGAGTTGGGTGATACGTCATTTCGAGTCCGCCGTGGCGGAAGAAACCTCAACAACACGCACGCTACCATCACGCCCCATCTCTACTACCCACGCCTCCCAGCCCCTTTTTGTCATTCTGAGCGAAGTCGAAGAATCTGTTGTGCCCGCCACCCAGCTTGGTAATCGCCATCGCACCCCATCAGCAACAATATCCAAGGAGGAACCCCTTGCCTAAAATCGAAGAGAAACTCAAGAAAATGGGCCTCACCCTTCCCGACGCTCCCACCCCCATGGCCACCTACGTCCCCACCGTCCGCACCGGCAACCTCGTCTTCATGTCCGGCGTCGTCCCCCGCGGCGCCGACGGCAAGCTCCTCGTCGGCAAACTCGGAGCCACCATGACCGTCGAACAGGGGTACGCCGCCGCCAAAGGCTGCGCCCTCGCTCTCCTCGCCAACCTCAAAAAAGAAATCGGCGACCTCGATAAAGTCGTCCGCATCGTCAAAGTCCTCGGCCTCGTCAACTCCGCCCCCGACTTCACCCAGCCCCCCGCCGTCGTCAACGGCTGCTCTGATTTATTAGTCGAACTCTACGGCGACACCGGCCGCCACGCCCGCTCCGCCGTCGGCGTCGCCGCCCTCCCCGCCGGTGTGCCCGTGGAGGTCGAGATGGTGGTGGAGGTCAGGGGGTAGCCGACGCTGAGGCAACCCAACCAACACTATAACAAGTATTGACCAAAACGGCCTATCTCCCTCCTACTGGTAGAATCTTGTACCTTTTGCAGGAGAGTTTATGAAAGATGGTATAGAGTTTTCCCAATGGTTTCCTTGGCAGAACAGGAAATCTGTTCCAGGTTCAAACGTGGGGGGCGTGTATCTAATCGCCAGATTCCCAAGTGGTCAGATTCCAAACGGGCCTGCAAATCCATTAGAAGAGAATGTACTTAATATTGGAGAATCTGGAGGTCCGACTCGAGATGGCGAGAGGTCTTTTCGTTGCTTGGTCGAACGCTGGGATCAGTGGGATAAAGCAGCGCGCACTGGGAGAAAAGGATATCACCGCGGCGGGAGAAGGTTTTTTGAGAGCGGTTTCCCTCCTCCGCCTCATAACTTGTTTGTGGCAGCCTTACAATTCACAATGCCCTCCGCTGAGGAAGTTAACGCCTATGCGCAAGAGTCTGGACTGGAAGGGATTGATATTCCGCACGCACTAGTTGCTATTCGTTTTGGTCACTGGTTTCTAGAGGTAGAAAGGGATCTGCTGATTAGCTACCACAATGCACACGCGCGCTTACCACACTGTAACAAGGAAATTCCGCATTTAGTCCTACCGGTTCGGCGTGAGTAAGGGGTAGATACTTCCTACCCCCACCTCTCCTTCACCCACCCCTTCTCGTACGGCGTCCAGAAATTGAACCGCACCCACAGCTTCTTTATAAACCACCGTCCCTTTACCTTCACGTAGTCCTCCTCGTATCTCCCCGACACCCACTTAGCCTGTCCTGAGCCTGTCGAAGTGGCCTGCCCTCCCTCCGTCACGGCCTGGAACAAGTACCACGTCCCGTGCGCCTTCTCCCCCTCCACCTCAATCATCGGGTTCATCACCATGTGCACCGCGAAAGGCACCCTCTGGTGCCCCCGGCTAAAGAACTGCCGGATTGCCTCCCGCCCGTGGTTCACACCCCGAGGCTCCCCGTCCCACACCCCGTCCTCGGTAAACAGGCTGGCGATGCCCTCGGCGTTATAGTTGTCGTCGCAATAGGCGCAGTACCGCGCCTTCAGCCTCTTGATGGCCTCTATATCCTCCAGCCTCTCAATTCGGCGCTCCATGTCATCCAATGGCATCTCTATCACCCACTTAACTTATTGACCAGAGATAATACTCGACATGCCCCATCGCTGACCACCTCTGAGTAGTGACATCTGCCCATTGATTTAAGCTTGCGGGTTTGCCTATCCCAATTTTGTAGGGGCAAGATCGCTCCACCACCGCTATTTGCCTATAAAATGTGGAGGCCGATCTATCGGCCCTCGCCCTTCCCCCTCCCTTTACGGGTTTCGGATTCGTTTGCGATTCGTTTGTCAAATAAAAAAGATGTTAATGCTTTTTTACCGCCCGCAAAACAAGACGAGTCCCCGTAGGTTGTTTCAGTTGTTTTTGGCAGGATTAGGCACAAAAGCACCCCCTTTTTGGAGAAACAATTGCCCCACAATCCATCATTGAGTCTTGAGCGCCTTAACTTAATCCAATACGAAATCCCGATGACAATCGGGAGGGGCAGGCCGACGCGTCGGCCCTCCGGACCATAAATGTAGCGGCGGGTCTGGGAACCTTTATCTATTCACATCATCTACTGATAGACCCACCCTTCCCCCATACATTATCTTCAGGATCAACTATAAACCACTAAAACGACTCCGCGCCTAACTCGTGCCTAAATATTCGAGTCGATCTGAGAAAAAATCGCAAAACGACTCCCCTGAAACGAATTGTTGGTCAGGCTCGCCATATCCCGCCTCCCTCCCTCTCACCTCCCCAGGTGCTATAATCTGCGCCACATACTATTATTCAATCGGCGCAGTCCGACAAGCCGGACCCCCATCACCACTCCCAGGGAGGCCGCCGTGATCCAGCAGGAACGCCTCGTCAAGACCTTCTGCGACATCGTCCGCATCGACAGCCCCTCCGGCGAAGAAGAGGCCGTCGCCCAGGACCTCGCCCGGCGACTCAAGGCCTGGGGCTTCACTATCCTGCGCGACGCCCACGGCAACCTCATCGCCAACGAGCCCGGCGACAACCCCCTCCTCCTCTCCGCCCACATGGACACCGTCGAGCCTGGCCGGGGCGTCAAGCCCCGCGTCGTCGAAGGCCGCATTATCTCCGACGGCGCCACAATCCTCGGCGGCGACTGCAAGGCCGGCCTCGCCGCTATCCTGGAAGCCCTCGAGTCCCTCCACGAGGAGCGCAAAAAGCGCCGTCCCGCCCAGCTTGTCTTCACCCGAGGCGAGGAGCTGGGCCTGGTCGGCGCCAAGTATCTGGACATGTCCATGCTTAAAGCCAAAGAGGGCGTGGTCTTCGACGGCAACGGCCCCGTCAGCAAGATCACCACCGCCAGCCCCACCTACATGAGCCTGGACGTGAAGGTCACAGGCCGCGCCGCCCACGCCGGCGTCGAACCCGAAAAAGGCCTCTCCGCCATCCGCATCGCCTCGGACATTATCACATCGCTGCCCCAGGGCCGCCTGGACCAGGAGACCACCTTCAACGTCGGCACGATTAAGGGCGGCAACGTCCGCAATACCGTGCCCGACAACGCCGTCTTCGTCGGCGAGTTCCGCAGCCGCAACGTCGAAACCCTGGACCTCCTCCGCCTTCAGACCCTGGAGGTCATCGACAAGGCCCGCAAAAAGTACCGCGACGCCAAAATCGAGGACGAGCTGAAGGTCGAATTCCAGATGTACGCCCTATCGCCCGACGACCCTATGGTCGCCCGCACCACCAAGCTTCTCACCGGCATCGGCCTCCGCCCCGACCCCGGCCCCTCCGGCGGCGGCACCGACGCCAACGTGCTAAATCGAGAGGGCATCAAGTGCGTCGTCGTAGGCATGTCCACCAACGAGATGCACACCGTCCGCGAGCACGTCTACATCAAAGACCTGGTAGACACCGCCCGCTTCTGCCGCGAGCTATTAGTGCAGCGCTAATAGGTAGTGCGGTCACGTCATTCCGACCGTAGTGGAGGAATCTCAACGACACATCCGCTACCATCACACCCCAAGTTCACGAAACAAGATCTCATTCTGTCATTACTATGAAAAGAGTCCAAATTCCGATCTTTGTCTCCTGTTTTACCTTCTCCCCCTCGATGGGGGAGAACAGACGCCGTCCTGAGCCTGGCCGAAGGAGGGGGTTGTGGTATTTCTTTTTTCTCTTCCCCTTCTTCCAGCAGGCTGTACCCAGTCCCGATGCAGTCGGGGAAGAAGGGGCCAGGGGAAGAAGGTATCCCACTTATGGCGAGGTACCTTATCTGCATTAAGCATCTTGACAGGGAAAATACAGGGGCGATCTGGCAGGGTATGGTAGGGAATTCTACGCTTAAACCCTACCGCCGGTACTCATCCCCACAATCCCCAATAAGCCCGTACAAGTCCTTGGACTGCGAAATCACATCCTCAATCCGCTCCCTGTCCTCCCCATCCAGCCCAAACCCGAAAACCCTGGAGTTGTCCGACAGGTTGTCGCTAAGCCCCAGCCTCGCCCCCACCATCGCCCCCACCACGGCGGGCCTGTCTAGCACCCACCGCACCGCCACGTTGGCGATGCTCACCCTGTACTTCCCCGCCACCTGCTTCAACACCGATAGAAGCTGCTGAAAGAGCGTCCACCCTCCCCAAACGTCCACCATCTGCTTGTACTTCTGCAGGCTCACCGTATCCAACTCCCATCGAGACGGCTCCGGCCTCCCCAAGTACCTCTCCGACAGCAGCCCGCCGCAAAGCGTCCCATAGGCTAGAAGCTGGACTCCCCTCTCTCGGCAAAAGGCCGCCATCCTCACCTCTGGACGACGGTCTATCAGCGAATACTGCACCTGATTGGACACTATACTGATGCCCTTGGCGGTGATGATCTCCAGATGCTCTGTATCAAAGTTAGTCAGCCCCAGATGCCGTATCTTGCCCTCACTCGCCAGGTCAGCTAGCCGCGCCAGCGCATCCAGATACCGATGGTCGTCATACTCCCACCAGTGGAACTGCAGCAGGTCCAGCCTCGGCGTGCCCATCCTCCGCAGCGACACCCCCACGGCTTTCTCCACCACCTGCCGGATCATCGGCCCCGGCGGCGGCACCCACTTGGTGAACGCTTGAATGTCAGCCAACACCTCTTCACCCCGCGATGCCGCCAGCCTGCGCCTGAACTGACCGATGAAGTCTTCGGCGGGGCCGTAGTGGTCGGCCAGGTCCCAGGTAGTGAATCCGGCGTCATGGTGCCGCTCCATAGCATCCAGCGCAGCTTTGGGGTTGATGGGGCCATGAGCGCCCGACACCTGCCACATCCCGTTCAGCACCCGGCAGATGCTAAGGTCGTCGGTGAACTGAAGATAGGCGGAATCGGGCAGAGGCATAGACAGTGCTGCTACAGGTTGAACTGCGGCTCCGTCCAGTTCTGCTCCTTCTTGTAAATCTGCACCCGCATCCTCTGAGTCTCCACCACCATAATCCGCCCGTCATCCCCCGTGGCTATCGCCGTCGGACGATTGAACCGCCACTCCATCTCCAACGTCTTCATCCGCATCCGCGCCTTCACCGCGTCCGGGTTCGACTTCACCCGCGCCTCGCCCCACTTGGACAGCCTCTCCGCGTCGCCCACAAACGTCGTCACATACCCGCCCTTGGCGTCGAAGACCTCCACCTTGTGGTTCCACCAGTCGCAGATATACACGTCGCCATCCTTGTCCACCGCCACCGCGCTGGGCCGCTGGTACTGCCCCTTCCCGCTCCCTACCGTCCCAAAGGTCATCAAATACCGCCCGTCCGAAGTGAATTTCTCGACCCGGTCGTTGCGCCAGTCGGCGACGTACACATTGTCGTCCTTGTCCGTCGCGACGCCCCACGGGTGCCGGAACTGCCCGTGCTCCTCCCCCAAGCCGCCCCACATCGCGATGTGCTTCCCTTCTTTGGTCAGCTTCTGTATCCGATGGTTGTCATACTCCGACACGTATACGTTCCCCCGGCTGTCCACCGCCAGGCCCGTCGGCCCATTTAACTGTCCCTTCCCTGACCCCTTAGCCCCGAACTTGTGGAGGAACTTGCCATCCTTGTCGAAAACGCTGACGCGATGCAGCCACTGATCGGAAACGTAGATATTCCCATCACCGTCTCGCGCAATGCCCGCGGGCCACACAAAGTTGCCGTTGCCTTCTCCAAGGTCGCCGAAGTCCTTAATCCATTCCTCCTGGTGCCAGTCGTTGCCCACGTCCGCTACGCTGACATGCGGCACCGGCTGCAACTCGTCCGGCTGGTTCAGCACGTAGACAACATTCCCCGGCCCTCTTACAATCCCATTCGGATAGTGAAACCCCGTCTCCGACACTGCGTTGTTCCCTACACAGTGCGAGTAGTTAAAAACCCGGCCCTTAGACAATATAGTCTGCATTGTTAACCTTCCCTTTGTGTATCCCTACCTTGAATGGCTGGTGTTAATTGAGGTTTACGCCCAGGATAAAAGTGCTGCCGGCCACAAAGAAACTTCCTTCTCCCCTTGTGGGAGAAGGCGCAGGTTGAGGGGTGAAACCCTGGAGCTACGATGCTTTATCAATGCCGACCTTCCATGCTGCGTTTATCCCTTCCTCTCACGAAGGAGAAGCCTTAGTTAGAGGACCAACTTAGCAGAACTGGTACTCCCGCGTCGCCGCGATAAGCTGCAACAGCTCACCCACCCTAGACGCAAAAGCCGCCCTCGCCTTCTCCGTCGCGCCCCGCCTGATCGTGCCCCCCTGCTTCACATGATCGATAAGCTCCTGCCGCGTCGTCGCTTCTAACGTCAGCGGCCCTAAAAGCTCCAGGCATCCGTCCACCAGCTCCTCCGCCGTCAGGCTGTGCCGGGTCTCCAGCCTATCGACTATCGACTTCACCCCCGGCAGGTCGGTCTTGCCAAGCCAGTTGGCCGCGAAGTTCACCCGTCGCACCAGCGCGCCGCTGTCGATCCACTCCGCCCCCGTATGCCACCCCTCCACGCTGGGCGGGTCCAGCAGCGCCTGCCCCTGATACCTGGGCTCCTGTCCAATCTCGCCGATGCCCGGCCCGGGGAACCGGTAGTCCCCCACGAACCGCATAACGCCGGTCACCAGTTCGGCGGGACTTTTGACCTTGCTGAACCACACCTTCTCGTCCTTGAAGAAGTCCGAGTTGAAAAGCACCCGCAGCGTCTGTCTGATATCCCAGTTGGTGTCCATAAGCGTCGACGCCAGGATATTGATAGCCACCGAATCCTTGGGAGGCACGTCCAGCCATGACGGCACCTGCACCTCGTCTGCGACGAAGAAGTTGTACATATGACGCGCCACGAACCGCGCTGTGGCCGGCTGTTTGCAGATGATGTCGATGATGTCTTCGCCGTTGAAGTTGCCCTTGTGCCCAAGGAACATCTTCTCCTCATCGTCGTGGTCGTCGGCCTTATACTCGAAAATCCACGGAAAGCGCTGGTAGGGCATTCGAGGCAGGCTGGGCTGGATGGTCCAGCCGGTGAAGGCGCGGGAGGCTTCCTTCACATCTTTCTCTGTGTAGTTCCCCTGGCCCATGGAGAACAGCTCCAGCAGTTCCCTACCCCAGTTCTCATTGGGCGCGCCCTTGTGGTTTTGCAGGTTATCAAGCCAGAAGATCATGGCCGGGTCTTTGGCCAGTCTGACCAACAGGTCTTTATAGCTCCCCATCCCGTGCTTTCTAAACATCTCTATCTGCGCCATAACCACCGCGCAGTGGTCGACTTTAGCGTTGCCCGTGGCGAAGACGCAGTGCCAGAACAGCGCCATCTTTTCTTCCAGCGGCCTCGGCGATGTTATCAGCCGCCACGTCCAGTCCAACTGGCCGTTCAGCGGGTTGCCCCCCGCGTTCTCCGACGCCGGGTGGTGTCGATAGAGTACGTCCTCGTCGGCGTGGGCAATGCCGTGGCCCTCCGGGTCCACCAGCTCCTCCACCGTGGCCTCGTACCCCGCGGCCACCCGCCGCTCCAGCTCCTCCCGCGTCGCTCCAAATCCCGCCCGCCGCATCAGATGCGCCATCAGCGCGATGTCTTTGCCGGCCATAGGTGTGCCTCCTGGGGTAGCTCTGGCCTGATGATAGGCAGACGCCTTTGGAGTGTCAAGAAGCTCTATTTTGAGCGATTAGATAGTGACAAGATGTCCTTGATGCAAGGTAGGGCCAAGTGTATGATGAATCTCAGGCCGCCATGTCCACCCAACACCAAATCACCCGGGGAACCCAAAAGCCTATCCGAATTCTAGGCTTGCCCCTGCAATTCGTGACCGTGCTGATTATTACCCTATCGTTGGTAATCTTCTTCGGCGGTTGGGCCGCCCAGAACAGCGTCGAGGGGCGTCAGGTCCGGTTCAACCCCTCTATTACCATGGAGACCGGTGGCATTGCTGTCAACAACGCCGAGGCGGAAAAGGCCTGGTGGGAGGAGGCTGCCCTTTTCGTATGTCCTGTCCACTAGACATAACTAACGACCCGCCGCCGGCAGGCGGCTTTTTTATCGCCTATGTTAGCTTTACACGAAAACTCGGTGTACCCCTGGTCCGGAAGCAGATATGAGGCGTAACATCTCGACGGGGGCCCTTGGGCCTGCTCCCATCTTGTTCTCCCCCTTCGGCCTGAAAGGCGAAGGGGGAGTTAGACGCCGTCCTGAGTATGCCGAAGGAGGGGGTTGTGGTTCCTTATTTTCTCTTCCCTTCCCGAAGAGGAAGGGGCTAGGGGATGGTGGCCTCGAATGAGACCAACACCCCACTCCCCGTGCAAAGCCACCTATGTTCAGAAAATCCAACGGCCATAAGGCCGTCGCGGCCACGGCCCCGTACCCGCCTACCGACCGGGCAGTGTACTGGCACTACGCCTGGGTCATCGTTGCCATCGTCTCCGTTATGCAGATGGTCGGCGCCTCCACCCAGATGGCCTTCGGCGTCTTCATCCAGCCTCTCAGCGATAATTTCGGCTGGGGCCAGGGATCTATAACCCTGGCCTACGCCATCTCCAGCATCGTCACCGCCCTGGCGTCGCCCCTGGCGGGCTGGATGGGCGATCGTTACGGCGGACGAAGGACCCTGGCCCTGGGCAGCATCCTCTTCGTTATCGGCATGGTGCTGACCGGCATAATAAACGAGCTGTGGCAGCTCTACTTGGCCTTCGGGTTCCTCATCGGCATCGCCAAAGCCATATTCCTGGTGCCGCTGATTCCTGCCTCCATGGCCTGGTTCCGACGGCACCTGGGACTGGGTATGGGAGTGGTCATGGCGGGATGGGGGGCCGGGCCGGCCCTCGTCGCGCCCCTCATGGGCTGGATGATCGGCGACCTAGGCTGGCAAACTCTTTCTGGGTCACCGCCGCCTGGTCCGGCGCCATCATGGCGATTATGGTGCTGCTCTTCTCTTCCGCGACCGCCCTTCCGACATCGGCGCCCTCCCCTACGGCGCCCGGCCCACCGACCCTCCCGAGCCGCCCCGAACCCCCGACAAGGTTCGCGCTAGGGTCTACGCCGGCTACATGCGCAAGACCGCCGCCTTCTGGAACATGTCCTCCATCCACTTCCTCGGCTGCGTCGGCCACGCCATCATCCTGGTCTATCTCATACCCCTGGCCGTTCAGGAAGGTATATCCCTGGTCATGGCCGCCAGCCTCCTGACCGTCATGTCCGGCGTCAGCGTTATATCCCGCCTCCTGACCCCCATGCTCTCCGACCGATACGGCCCTAGGCTGGTAATGTCGGCTTGCTATTTCCTCCAGGGCGTGACCGTCTTTATCCTCTTCTGGTCCCACGACCCGTGGACCTTCTACCTCTTCGCCGTCGCCTTTGCCGTCGGTTACGGCGGTGAGTCTGGCGGCTTCCCCATCCTCAATAGAAAATACTACGGCCATGCCCCCATGGGCAGCCCCTACGGCTTCCAGATGCTGGGCGCGGGCCTTGGCATGGCCCTGGGCGGCTGGGTCGGCGGCGTTATCTTCGATATGACCGGCGGCTACGAATGGGCCCTGGTTATCTCCATCGCCGCCAGCGTCGGCGGGGCTATTAGCATCCTTCTCCTGGAACGCACCGACCACATGCTTATCCCCGAATGGGAGAAGCAAGCGGCACACCAAGCCAGCGTAGCCGCCCAACCCGCCGCCTCCCACATGGCCGCCGGCGACTCCTAACGCCTGGCGATAATTGAGGTTTGTGTGTCAGATAACAGTACGGACGGCCACCCAGGAACTTCCTTCTCCCCTTGTGCCTGTCCCGAGTACCCCCGAGGGAGGAGAAGGTGCAGGATGAGGGGGAAACCCTGGAAGCACAATACCTATATCACCACCAACAAACCCAACGGTTCGTCTCTCTCAATCCAGAAGAATTATCACAACCCATCTTGAAGAAGGGAGTTAGAGAGGTGGCAGTTCGGGTATGTGGGCTGCTTATTACCACTCACCTTCCTAAGCCTATCCAGGACTCTTCGCCTCCGCAGGCGCCGAAGGTTCCGTGGGTTCGCGCAGCGCCGTCGTCGGGACAAGCACGCTGATCCACCCCGCCAGAATAAGCCCGCCGCCCGTAGCCAGGGCCAGGGGGGCGCCATACCAGCTCGCCAGTGCGCCATATATAAACCCGCCCACCGGCGTGAACCCGTATATGAACCCCACCAGCCCCAGCACCCGCCCACGCATGGCATCGTCGGACATAAGCTGGAGAGTGACGTTCAATGTCGAATCGTAGGCCACCAGGCTGGTCTGTATCAGCCCCGCCAGGATTAGCGACGTCGCGTACCACGGCGACAGCCCAAAGAGGATGAGGCTTACGCCCACCACGGCGCTGAAGACCAGCAAAATCAGCCCTTTGGCCCGGAAGTCCCCCAGGCTCCCCATGAACACCGCCCCTACCAGCGCCCCCACACCCCCTGCCGCCGACAGGAATCCCAGCCCCACACCACCTACATCCAGGACATCCCGCGCTACCACCGGCAGCATGGTCTGATGCGCAAACCCGAAACCCTCGATAAGGACCGAGAATCCCAGAATCCGTCGGATAGTCTTGTGTCCGCCCACATATTGCAGGCCCGCTTGCAAATTGGCGAGCATGGACTGTCGCGAGCGGACGCCTGAAGCCTTGGTCTTGATGAACGACAGCGATATAGGGCTGCAGCCGTATGCCCCCGCGATGACAAAATACGCGACGTGGAGGCCTATGGTGTCGATGAGTACTCCCACAACCACCGACCCCACCAGCTTGGCGATATTGAAGGCCATGTACTGGCTGGCGACAGCATTGAGCAGCCTCTGCCGCCCGACAATGTCGAACAGCAGCGTCCCGTTGGACGGCAGCACCGTCGCGTGAAGCAGCCCCTCGATTACCGCCACCGCCAGCAAGTGCCACAGCTCAATGCTGTCCAGGGCCACCAGTAGGCCTATGGCGAAGAGCATCAGAGCGCGAGTTGTCTGTACCCCTTGCAGCACCCGCCGCCGGTCGAACCGGTCCGCCACCACCCCGCCCAGCGGTCCAAAGCCAATCTGTCCAATGCCGCGTATCCCCGTAACCGCTCCCACCCAGAAGGCCGAATCTGTGATCTCCAGCACCAGCCACCCCTGCGCCAGCATCTCCATGCTCATGCCTATGGAAGCCAGCACGTTGTAAGTCCACAGGCGGCGATAGTCCGCTATGTGGAATGAGACCAGCAGTCGTGCAATAGGACCAGGCTTTGGCGTCGGCTGAGGTGTGCTTGAAGGACTAGAGGACGCCACCGCGTCCTCCTTCAGATTGCGATAATGGGATTGTGGAATCCAATTTCATGGCCGTCAGCCATAATACGCTGACGTGTGATTATCGTCCACACGCCTCATACCCGCTCTACCTACCCTACCAGGAATATAGATGATGCCTTTATGACCGCCCATAACTGCGCCCCGGGCTTTATACCCAGCTCCCTTATGGCCCCCTGGGTCACATGGCATCGCAGCGGCGCGCCGCAGTCCAGCGTCACCTCGTACCCAGCCCCATGCGCCTCCACCGATACCACCCTCCCAGGCAGCCGGTTTCTCGCCGACAGGCCCTTCGGCTCCTCCGACGCTAGTATAATGTCCGACGCCCTGATGCCCAGGGTAACCTTCTGTCCCCACCTCGCATCCGACAGCGGCGCTTCCAGCCTGAACACACCCCTGGCGCAGGTCATGGTCCCCTCCATGGAGTGGGTTTCCTCCACCGTCATCTCGATGAGGTTCTCCACGCCTGTCAGCCGCGCCACCCTGCTCTGAGTCGGATGCCCCAATACCTCTACCGGTTCGCCTTGTGCTGATACCCTCCCATTGTCCATCACTACTACAGCGTCCCCCATCGCCAGCGCCTCCTCTTTATCATGTGTGACCAGGACCACCGGCACGCCGGCCGCTCTGAGGACATCCCTGAGCTCCGTACGCAGGCTCCGTCGCAGCTCGGTGTCCAGCGCTGCGAAAGGCTCGTCCAATAGCAACGCCGCCGGTGTCGACGCCAGCGCTCGCGCCACTGCCACCCGCTGCCTCTGCCCCCCGGACAGCTCCCACACCCGCCTCCTCTCCATTCCCTGCATCTCGAACTGCTGCACAAGTTCTCCCACTCGTTCCTTCCCCTCCGCTGCCTTCTTCCCGTTCAGCCCGTACGCAATGTTTCCTGCCACATCCAGGTGAGGAAATAATTGGTAGTCCTGCGGCACGTATCCAACCCTCCGGAGGTGTGCTGGCAGCCAAACGCCCCGCTCATGGTCAAGCACAACTCTCTCCCCAATCTCGATTCGCCCCTCACGAGGCCTTATCAGCCCGGCGATGGCCTTAAGCGTCAAGCTCTTTCCCGACCCGGACGCTCCGAACAGCACTAGTATGGACCCCGCAGCCGCCTCCAACCGGCTTTCCAGGCTGAAGCCGCCAGCGTTATGCCGTATCCACCCTCGAATCATCGCCGCCCCCACATCGGCGCGCGATAGACCAGCCGCAGTCCCAGTAGGAACACCGCCGAGATAACCGTCAGCATCACCGCCAGGGCCAGCGCCGCTGGGATGTTGCTCTCCATGGCGCTCAGGATAGCCAGCGGCATGGTCTGGGTCTCGCCGATGAAGTTGCCGGCAAACATAATAGTAGCCCCGAATTCGGACAACGCCCGCGCCCAGGCCAGCACCGCGCCCCCCGCCAGCACCGGCCACGCCATCGGCAGCGTCAACCGCCAGAAGGTCCGCCACGGCGATACCCCCAGCGTCTGCGACACGTCCTCGTAGTCCCTCTCTACCCCCTCAAACCCTATCTTGGCCGCTCGTATGTAAAAAGGCGCTGACACGAATATCTGGGCGAAAAGCACCGCCACCGTGCTGAAAGAAATAGTCACGCCTATGTCCTCCAGCCCCGGCCCCAGCAACCCTCGACGACCAAAGGCCATGAGCATAGCTAGCCCTGCTACCACTGGCGGCAGCACTATTGGCAGTTCCACCAGGCTGTCTACCACTCGCAGCGTCCAGTGCCGGCTGCGGGCCAGAAGGTAAGCAAAGGGCGTGCCCAAGACCACGATTATCGCCAGGCTTATAGCCGTGGTAATTAGCGAGAGCCTCAAAGACTGGTAAGCGATAGTGCTGGTGAAACTATCCAGAAAGTTCTCCTCGCCCACAGCCTCCACAATCAGCGACACGATCGGTAGTCCGATAAACGCCAGGTACAGCGCCATCACCAGTCCGCCCAAGACCAGCAAGGGGTTCATAACCCGCAGCCTGCCCGCGACGCCGTTCGTCATGATAGCGCCCCGCCAAACCCATGCTTGGACAGAATACTCTGGCCCTCCGCCGAGAGAACAAAGTCGATGAAAAGCTCAGCGGCAGTCTTATGGGCCGCTCCCTTCACTGCCGCCATAGGGTAAAGGGCAATGACGTTATAGGAGTCTGGTATATCTATCGCGTCCACCCTTGACCGAATCTCCGGCGTGACGTCGGTGGCATATACAATGCTGGCGTCCGCTTCGCCCAGTGCCACTTTCGACAACGCCTGCCGCACATTCACCTCCTCCGACACCAGGTTCCCCAGCGCCCTCCCTTCGAACCCTTCCCCAAACCGCCCCGACGCCCCCATCTCTGCGATGGCCTCTCGCGCGTACCCGCCCACCGGCACATCTCTCAGCGCCAGCACCAGCTTTACCCCCGGCCTAGCCAGGTCTTGAAGGCTGGCAACCACATCGCTCCCCTTCGGCGTCACCACCACCAGCCGGTTAGACGCGAACAGCACCGGCTCGCCCTCGATGACGCCGAACCGAATAGCCGCCTCCATCTGTTGCTCGTTTGCCGAGGCGAAAACGTCCGCCCTGGCTCCTTGCTCGATTTGCGTGCGCAGCGTCGGCGTTCCCGCGAAATTGTAGGTTACGGCATATCCGAGGTGGACCTTTTCGAAGGCGTCTTTAATCTCAGTAAATGCCTCGGTAAGCGAAGACGCTGCGAACACCATCAAGTCGCAAGAGGAGCGCGACGTGGGAGCGCATGTAGCTTTGATTAGAGAAGTGTCCGGTGTCTGTGCTTGTGGCGTGCCTTCGAAAGAGCATGCTAAGCCCACGATAAGCGCCGCTAGCGGCAGTAGTGTCCTAAGTGTCACGTTTCTCGTTACAGTAAAGTCTGCCAGACCAAGAGTATACGATACCCTTTCAACTTGCTTCACACCTCTAGCTTCCTGCCCATCCACTTTTTTAGACGTTGCGCTTTTGCTTTTGTCAGTATCGCGGTATATCCTTGCAGCGTTTTACACCTCCCGATAAATCCACCCCAGGGGGTTCGCCATGCGCAGCATAGACATCCATGCCCATTTCGTGCCTCCCGCCTACTGGAACACCGTCGACCAGGGCAAGAAGTGGCACGGCATCGGCCTGGAGCGCGACAAGGACAACGTCGAATGGCCCGTCCGCGGCCCCTACCGCAACCGCCTCTGGCCCATGGACCGCCACACCCTTGAGGAGCGCATCTCTGATATGTCCTCCAAGGGTGTGGATGTGCAAGTCCTCTCCACCATCCCAGCCTGGTACTACCCGGAACCCGATGCCAAGGAGATAGTCGGCCTGCACAAAGCCTGCAACGATGAGGTCGCCAAAGCCTGCAAAGCCTACCCCCAGCGCTACGCCGGCCTGGCCATCATCCCAATGCAGGACGTCAAGCTAGCTATCACCGAGCTTGAGCGTTCCGTGACAAAGCTAGGCTTGAAGGGCGCTATGATTTCTGACCACATCCGCGGCAAGACTTTAGAGGAGCCCCACTTCCGACCCTTCTGGAAAGCCGCTGAAGAGATGGGCGCGCTTATCTTTATCCATCAGGGCGGCCCCACTGTCGTGGACGGGCGCACTCGGAAGTACCATCTGCCCAACAGCATCGGCAACCTGGTGGAGCGCTCCATCACCTACGCCTGCCTGGTCTTCGGCGGCGTCATGGACCAGCACCCCAAACTCAAGGTCTGCCTGGCCCACGGCGGTGGCTATGTCTGCTACGGTGTCGGGCGTATGGACGCGGGCTGGCGAGTGCGCCAGGAGACGCGAGGCACCACCAAGAAAACCCCCAGCTCCTACCTCCGCAAGTTCTACTACGACTGCCTCACCCACAGTGAGGCGTCCCTCCGCCTCCTCATCGATACCGTCGGTGCCGACCGCGTCGTCCTCGGCAGCGACTACCCCGCCGACATGGGCATCGACTGGCCCACCACTTGGATTCTTAGCATGGACAGCCTGACTCGGGAAGAGAAGGAAAAGATTTTGTACAAAAACCTGGAGAAACTTCTGAGTATCTAACCCTTTAGTGAATATGCATATCAATATGTTCCCCATTCCTCCAATGGAAACTCATCAGTACGCCTCTAGACACTCGCCCTTCCGCAATCGTGGATGGGGGCCACTGAGGTCTGGTTCTCCCTCTTCTCCTACTGCAAAGGAGAAGAGGGAGTTAGACGCCGTCCTGAGCCTGGCCGAAGGAGGGTGATGAGGTGATCTTAATTTCTCTTCCCCTTCCAGCAGGAAGGGGTCAGGGGATGGTATCCCGGTTGAGAACAGGGCCGGTTTTTCTTGTGCCCCAGGATTAGATAAGGAAGAGGTGCCATAATGCGAGCCATCGACATCCACGCCCACATGAGCCCCAAAGCCATGTTTAAAGTCATCGACCAGGGCAAAGAATGGTACGGTATGCGGCTGGAAAAGGACAAAGAAGGGAACCACTACCTCGTCAACGAGTTACAGCGCACCGGCCCTCAAGGCCCCAAAGCTAGGTTCACCCCCCAGCAGCGCATCAAGGACATGGACAAACTAGACGTCGATGTGCAGATGGTGTCTATAGCCCCTGCCCTTTACAACTACCACATCAAAGCTGCCGACTGCCTATCGATGTGCAAAGAGGTAAATGACGAGATCGCCGGCATGGCTAAGGACAACCCCAAGCGTCTCGCCGGCGTCGGCACGCTGCCCCTTCAGGACGTAAAGCTGTCGATAAAAGAACTGGAACGCTGCATGAAAATCGGGCTGAAGGGCGCTGAGGTCGAGACCAACGTCAACGGCAGCACCTGGGACGACCCCAAATACCTTCCCCTCTTCAAAGCCGCCGAGTCACTGGGCGCACTGCTCTTCTTCCACCCCGCTAACTCGCTCCTTCTGCAAGAGCGCACCCGCAAATACTACCTCGGCAACACCATCGGCAACACCGCCGAGGACATCCTGGCCGTCGCCGCCTTAATCTTCGGCGGCGTGCTGGGAAAGTGCCCCAACCTGCGAGTCTGCATCGCCCACGGCGGCGGCCCCGCCTGCTTCGGCATCGGACGAATGGACCGCGCCTGGGCCGCCCGTCCGGAAGCCAGGGTTAACATCTTGGACAAGCCCAGTTCCTACCTCCGACGCATGTACTACGACTGCCTCACCCACAGCGAGGCCGGCCTCCGCCTCCTCATCGACACCGTCGGCGCCGACCATGTAGTCCTCGGCAGCGACTGGCCTGCTGACATGGGCCTGGAGTCCCCCGTCCAGTGGGTGATGGACATGAAGAGCCTTACGAAGGCGGAGAAAGAACGAATCCTCTGGAAGAACCTGGAGGAATTGCTGGTAGTGTAGAAAACACCAGTAACATTTGTTAACATATACTGAGCAGATGTAGGAGTCTATTCTGATAGTTGTTGATGCTACGGTACTTATAGCACTATCAAAGATTAGGCGGCTGGAGATCCTCCAAAAACTCTACGGAGAGACCCTTATCAGTCCCGCGGTTAAATTCGAGGTCATAGACCAGGGGAAGAAAATTAGAGCAAAAGAAATCTCAGTACTAGAGGCAGCTTTATCAGCCGGTTGGCTACATGAAACTGAGCTTACAAAGCGCGAGATGCAACTGGCAGAAAAATTTGCCAGGAACACCAGGCTTCACATGGGTGAGGCAGAATCTATTGGCGTGGCGGTGAGTCGAAGGATATGGCTTGCAGCAGACGACTTAGAAGCCAGAGCCACCGCGAAAGCGTATGGGGCCAAAGTAATTGGAACTGCGGGGATTTTGCTCCAAGGGCGGTTCAGCAACAAGATGACTCTAGGAGAACTGGAAGTCAGTATTCTGGATTTAAGCGGAATTTTGTGGATATCTCCAAGTGTTATAACTGAGGTACTCCGCCGAGCCAAGGAGTGAAGTAAATGAGAAAAGAGCGCATGGTAGCCTCAAGGCTTCCTGAGGAATTGTTACGTGACTTAGAAACTATAGAAAGTGTGGAGCAGACAGATCGTTCCACCACAGTAAGAAAACTTCTTGCGCGGGCTGTCGGCGACTGGAAACTTAGCCATTATGCCTCTCTCTATGGCAAAGGCAAAATATCCATGGCACGTGCCGCCCAGGAATCCGGCGTTTCTATTTGGGAGATGATGGAATACGTCAGACGAGACAAAATAGCCGTGCAGTATGATTTGAAAAACCTAAAGGAGGATTTGGAGACCCTGGCGGCAAGCAAAGACTAGGTTCGTTGACATCCCCCGCACCTCAATCTAATATTGGGCCAGAAGAGCTGGACTTAGGAGGCGTTATGCCCAACTTCAAGTTGATTTCGGCGGATTCCCACGTCTTCGAGCCTCGCAATATGTGGGTTGATTATATCGACCCCTCCTTCCGAGACCGAGCCCCACGAATTGTCACCAACCCTGGCGACAAGAAGGGCGATTTCTTCGTCGTCCCCGGCCAGGAGCCGGAGAAAGTCGGCGGCGGCTTTTCCGCCGGCGCGTCGCCGGAAGAGCTAAAGAAGATGCTGGAAGAGGCCTCGGTCAAAGACCAGTGCCCCCTGGGCGCATACATACCCTCCGAGCGCCAGAAGGAGATTGAGGTTGATGGCGTCGAGGCCGAGATTATCTACACCACCCTGGGCTTCCGACTCTTCCGCCTCACCGACGCCCCCTACCAGCAGGCCCTCTTCCGCGCCTTCAACACCTGGATTGCCGAGTACTGCAGCTTCGACAAAAAGCGGTTCATTGGCCTGGGCCTTATCTCCCTGCTGGATGTCGAGGCTGGCGTCACAGAGCTGCGACGCTGCGCCGACCTGGGCCTTCGCGGCGCCCTCATCATGGCTTCCCCGCCCGACGGCGTCAGCTACGCCGACCCCAAGTACGAACCCCTGTGGGCCGCCGCCGCCGAACTGGACATGCCCATCAGCCTCCACATCCTCACCGGCCACGGCGAGGAGAGCCGCAACGTCGGCAAGTTCAAGCAGAACCACTACCTCCGCGCCATCAGCATTATCCACGAAGTCCAGCGTTCCCTCACCGAGATCATGTTCTCCGGCGCCTTCGAGCGGCATCCCAACCTGAAGATTGTTTCCGCAGAAAATGACATTGGCTGGGTGCCTCACTTCCTCTATCGCGCCGACCACTTCCACGACAAGGCCAAGTACTCCAACCCCACCACCCTGAAAATGTACCCCACCGAGTATGCCAAGCGTCAATTCTTCGTCACCTACATGGACGATCCCGTCGGTGTCCGCCTCTACGACTACTTCGGCGAAGACAACTACGCCTGGGCCAGCGACTATCCCCACGCCCAGTCCACCTTCCCCAACTCCAGGAAGATTGTTGACGATAACTTCGCCGGCATCCCCGACCGCGTGAAGCGCAAGATAACTCGAGACAACTGCATTCGCCTCTACAACATGCGGACCAACTAGAACCGCTAGGTCAAAGAAAAGAGGGAGACGCGCTATGTCACGTCTCCCTCTTTTCTTTAGCGAGGCGTTGGCTAATCCAGTATCTTAACGAAGAACGCTGTAATCAGCTTCGTCATCTCCTCAGGCATCAGGTGAAGGTCGTGCCCCTTATCTTTGTAGCCCTTGAGCGTGCATGCTACCCCATGCTTCTTTAACAGCCGCGTCAGCGCTGCCGCGTTGGCCTCATAATTTACCGGCTTGTCCTTCTCACCGTGCAGCCAGTACACCTCCGGCAATCCTTTCGTGAAGGCGGCGCCCTTGACCGAAAGCAGGTTCTGAGTCTGCAATAGCGGGTCGTTCTGCGCTAGGCTGGCGATGGCGACGGCGTCGTCCGTGTTCAGCGCCAGACCGTAAGCCTCCATTACGTTTCGACGCCATGCCGGAAACATCCCCGCCAGCGACACCACCGCCTGAAGCATCACCACGCCTTTCACTTTGCCGTGCAACGGCCCGATGACCGAATTCCACAAAGCCGTTCCGCCCATACCCGCACCCGTAAACATACCTACCCTTGCCGCATCGACGTTAGTATTGTCCATAAGGAAGTTGTACAGCGACACGTTGGCCGCCACACCCGCCGGCCTCCCCCAGTGATCGCCGGACAGGTCGGAGCCAGCCACAGCAAACCCTTTTTCCACAAGGGCATCGATGATCATCTTGCTGCCCGGCCTATCCATCCACTCGGTATACCCCATCCGCACAAATCCCCCATAACCGCGGCATCGAATAATTAGCGGGACAGCTTTACCCCGAGTCGCTTTATAAGCTGCAGGTGTGCGCATGTAACACCAGCTCCCGCCAGATTCAAAATAAGCAAGCTGTTCGCCATCGTCTAGCTTCAATGGGTTCTTAGGCATATCGCGGCCTCCGAATTTGTCAAAACGCGACGCATATTAGCATGTTGTTTCTGATTTGAGAACGCCCACCCTCCGTTGACACAAATATATCGCAGTCCTAGAATGGGGCCAAAGCTCGGTTGGCCTTGACAAAATAGGAGGACGTTAAATGCGTAACGGCTTTAAGGTTATTGATGCGGACGGGCATTTCTACGAGACCGCAGACCTGTGGGAGAAGTACACGGAACCCGCCTTTCGTAATCGGGTGCCCAAGGTTGCTGAAATGCAGGGGAACTCTATGGTCAAGTTTGAGGGCGAGCCTGCCGGCGTCTCCCGCGCCAAGACCCTCTGGGGTCAAATGGATGCCAAGTTCGGCCATGCTTTTAGAGACAACTGGAGCCTCAAGAGCCGCCTCAAGGATATGGACAACGAGGGCTGGGATATTCAGGTATGTCTGCCCACCAAGGCCGTTTCCCTTCCCGCCTTCATCCCCGCTGATGTCCAGGGCGCCATGGTGAAAGCCTATAACAACTGGGCCCATGACTTCTGCAGCGAGTCCAACAATCGCGTGAAGTTCACTGCGCCCGTGCCAGGCCATGATGTCAACGAGCTTCAGTCCGAGGCCCGCCGCGCCATCACAGAGCTCGGTGCTGTGTCCATCTTCCTCCCCAAGGCCATCCCCGACAAGATGTGGCATCACCCCGACTACAACGCCGTGTGGCAGACCATTCAGGACCTGGACGTGCCCATATCCGTCCATGGCAGCAGCAGCTCCAGCGGCGACCCCCTCACCAACACCCGATACAATCCCCACGCTGGCCCTTTCATCGCCCTGGGCCAGGCTATCGGCTTCCCCTTCGAGAACATGATAAATCTTGGCCACTTCATGTATTCAGGTATCCTGGACCGCTATCCTAAGCTCAGGCTCCTGGTCTTGGAAGCCAACTCCGGCTGGGTGCCCTTCTGGCTAAACCGACTTGAGAAATATTGTGAAGGCAGACAGTCGGTGTTTTTTGACGAGCATCCGCTCAAGGCCACGCCCCAGGAGTACTTCCTGCGCCAGTGCGCCGTGGCCGCCGATGCGGACGAGCCTTCCATCAAATACGTCGTCGACTATCTCGGCGACGACAACATCGTCTTCAACACGGACTACCCGCACCCTGACGCCCCCGCCACCAGCGAGCCTCTCAAGAACATGATGGAGCAGCCGTTGACCAAAGAGAGCAAGAAAAAGATTCTTTGGGATAACTCCGTAAAGATTTACGGTAAACGGCTCGTCGCCGGTCACTCACAGGGCAAGAAGTAAATCAGGACTCCCAGCCGGAAAGTCCGCTCACCCGCACAGGTGGAGGAGCGGACTTTCTATTTCATCAGGAGAACCGCCATGCAAATTGTCCGAATGTATACCGGAGCTGACGGTGTCTGCCGCATGGAGGACGTATCCTCACAAGAGCTGCGTCTGCCTGCCACTGAGCTAGTCCTCAGAAAGACAAACCTAAACGTGAATTCCAAATGGCATCCCGCAGGCCGCCGCCAGGTCCAATTCCTCCTCAAAGGCCGCCTTCGAGTCGAAATGGAGGACGGCACAACCCGCGAGTTCAGCCCGGGCGATGTGATTATCGAAGATGACCTGCAGGGCAAAGGCCACCGCGCCTTCCTTATCGGCACGCAACCGGCGGCAACCTCGGTGGTCTACCTCTAGGCCGCCCTTAGCGCGATGGAATAACCGGCAGCAGAACATGTGATGGGTAGGCGCTTTCATGGAAGACTCGCTGCTGCGCCACCTTTATCTCCGCGTCGGTCGCAAAGGGGTCGGCCCCGGTGTTGAGGTTGCGGTCAAAGCGAGGAAAATTACAGCTAGCTATCTCAAACCTTATCCGGTGCCCCTTTAAGAAAACGTTGCTGGTGGGCCCTAGATTAATTTTGAACTCGTAGACCTTCCCGGGCTCCATCAGCTTCTGCCTCTCCCTCGACTCGCGATAGCGCGCCCGAAGGATGCCGTCGCACAGGTTCAGGGCATACCCATCCGGGTGCACGTCCACCAGCTTCGCCGTGAAATCTGTGTCCACCGTCGACGAGCTGGCGTAAACCGTCGCCCACACCGGCCCGGTCACCTCCATATCCTCCAGCAGCGCTTCCGACGTGTACACCAGAACGTCACTCCGCTGTTCCACGACCCGTTGGTCATAAGCCCCGTAGGGCAGCACCTCCGGGTTGCAGCAGGTGCTGCCGCCACGAGTCGGCGTCGGCAACGTAGGGTCGTACTCATAGCCGTCTGGCGACTCTTGTGAAGGCTTCTCCTTGGATAGGACGCCATCTCCTCTAAGGGTTCGGGCGTTTCCACGACTGTGCAGATAAAAGGGAACGTAGTTTGCCCTCGCCAGCGGCCATTCCCGCTCGTCGCGCCACTGGTTTATCCCCATCACAAACAGCTTCACCGGCGCTTCCTGGTCTAAGCCGTTCTTCGCCCCCTTCAGCCACCGGTCCATCCATCCAAGCTCGATGTATCGCAAGTCCAGCAGCGAGTCGTAGCCGAAGTCGACCTCGCCCGCATGAGTCCATGTATTCGCTCGATGCACCCACGGCCCCACCAGAATCTTCTGATTTCGACGCGCCAACTCCGACCCGCCCATCTTCCTCATCCTCGAAAAGTTCTCGAAAATGCCGATGCTGAAAAAGTCGTACCAACCGCCGATGTTAAAGACAGGTATCTTCACGTCCCCGTAGCGTTCTTCCAGGGCGTGCGACTTCCAATAGTCATCATAGTCCGGGTGGTCCAGCCAGTCTTGAAAATACTTGATGTTCTTGCCGCCCGCCTTGTCCACATCTTTTAGCGGCAGCGAGCTGAAGATATGGTTCCAGTTGAACTTGTCTATCTTTTGCGCGGTCCGCCCGTCGATTCTGTACACCCAGGTGGCGCTCCATCCCAACTGAAAAGCGCCGCCCTGGTAGTGGGGCGCCTCGTACAGGTTGTGGCCTATGACCCTAGGTATGATAGTTTTGAGATACTTGCTCCCCATCACCGCCGCTTGCCACTGCACATTGCCGGCGTAGGAGCTGCCCACCATCCCCACGTTGCCGTCGCACCACGGCTGCCTCCCTATCCACTCAATTGTGTCATAGCCATCGTTGGCCTCATTCGCCCAGGGGTAGAAAACCCCGTCCGAATCGTTGCGCCCTCGCGCGTCCTGCACCACATAGACATAGCCGTGCTGAGCGTAAAAGACGCCTTCGTCAATCAAGTTTTCGGTCATATTGTCGTACGGCGTGCGGAGCAGCACCACGGGCCTGGGTATTCTCTCTCCCCGGGGGAAATAGATATCCGAGGAGAGCTTCACTCCGTCTCTCATAGGAATCTTTACATGATAACTGACCTCTACGCCGGCCGGCAGAAATGCGCTTCTGGACATATGAAGTCTCCTGATGACAGTGGCTGAATTATATCGATTTCGACTGTGCCGCGGCCAATGCGCAAAAAGAAGCCGCCCCGGACAACCGGGGCGGCTAAACGTCTCCTAATCCGACTCCAGGATTACTTTAGCACAGGCTTGGTGTACTCATGGTAGCGGACTGGCCCCATGTGCAGCATGTTGACCTTGTACTCCTGCACCACAGCCGGGTTAACAGTAGCGTCCGCGAAGAGCCAGACGATAGGCGCGCTGATGTAGTTCTTCACCCACCAGTCGCCAAAGCCCTGGGCCAGTTTGCGCCTGGCTTCTGGGTCCATCGTCTTGTCGCAGTCTTCCTTTAGCTTGACTATCTCGTCAAAGTCCTGGACTCCCCGCGCTCCTTTCCACCATATGAAGGTGGGCACTACACAAGCAGGGTCCAAAGACGGGGAGATTAGGTATGAAGTGTTAGCTCGGTCGCGTTGTGACCACATTTCGAGCACGTCGGCCACAGGCTTCGCATCAAGGGTCACATCTATACCCACTTCCTTAAGCATTCCAGCAATTGCCTCGGCCACATCAGGTTGCTCCTGGTTCACGTCCTGGTTGTTGCCGACCACGATAGTTGTCTTCATACGCTGAGGATAAAGGGCGGAGATGAGCTGCTTGGCCGTGGCGGGATCGTACGGATACGGCCATCCGCCGGCCTTGCCGGTCTTCCCTTCAGGGCCGGGGATAGGGGCCCACTCGTCCTTGAAGTCGTTACGCCAGGGCGGGAAGTAGTCGACTTCAGGGAAGCCTTCACCCTTGTAGAAGGTCTTGTTAATCTTGTCACGGTCAATGGCCAGGTTAATAGCCTTGCGGACTTCCAGCTTGCGAAGCGGGTCGTTCGGATCATAGCCTCTAACCGTAGTGCCCTGGTCCTTTGCTCCGGTAGGACGCTTGCCCGTAGCCGGATCTATGTAGTTTTCAGGCTTGAACCAGGAAAACCTTAGCTGCACGTGGACTGCTGGCAGGGTACTCTTATAGACCACCATGCCGGCATCCTTGGCCTGCTGCTGTATGCCCCTAGGAACAGAAACTATATGGGCCTCTTTGTTAATAATCATGCCCAGACGGGTAGCCGCCTCTTTAACAAAGAGGAATTGGGCCTCCGCAAAATCAGGCGTCTTGCGGTAGTGATTTTCATTCCTCTTGTGGAGCACGTATTCGTTAGTCTTGAGTTCCACCATGCTCCAGGGACCGTTGCCTATGGGGTCCTTCTGATAGCCTTCTTCACCACCCGTCTTGTCCCAGTGGTCTTTGCTGACTACCCCAACTGCATATTCATCTGAGATCAGGAACAATAGGTCCGGGCTTGGGAAGGCCAGGCGAAGATTTAGTTCTTGATCATCAACAATATCGGCATCAACTTTTCCGCCGAATTCCGGCCTAACTTGAACAGTTTTTTGACTGTCCTTTCCCGCAGCCAGCCCAAAGGCCAGGATAACGTCTTTAGCCGTCATGGTCATCCCAGGTATAGGCTTGCCGTCACGATAGTACGGAATGCCCGAACGCAGCTTGAAGTTAAAAGCTTTGCCGTCAGGGCCCATTGTCCATCCCCTGGCCAATTGAGGCATCTCTTCATTGGTCTGGTGGTGGTGGCCTACCAGGTAGTCGTACTGAGGCATAATGCGAGCCGAAATTTGGTTCATCAGGTGCACCATAGTGACCTGGAAGCTCGGAGTTGGTATGGCCACCTTCAACCTTGACTCTACAGCCACCTTAGGAGCGCTGGTGGGAGTGTTGGTAGGGCTGGGCCTTGACGTAGCTGTGGCCGTAGCGGTGGGGCTAGCCGTGACCCCGGGCCTAGTGGTCGCGGTGGGGGTTTCATCATCTCCGCAGCCCACTATCAGCAGCGTGAAAAGGCTAAACAGGGCAAGAACGCTAAAGAGACTCAAACGTGACGACCAGCGGGGGAATCTCATGATATCGCCTCCAGGGCCAATTTTACCAAGCGCGGCTTGACCGGACGCAAAGTGGGCGAATCTGTCCCAATGAGCGGCATCTTATGGGCCAGAACACCATCTTGTCAATGGCATGATAATATACGGGTGATTTACTCTAGCCCGCTCCACGCTATAGTGGCTTCACGCTGCGCAAGGCTTGTTTTATGCGGAAGGCGTAACGAGAAGTCTTGTCACATTTGCGGCTAGGGGGTTGTCCGTCACCTTATCCGCCGCCCCCCCTGGAACGCCGCCCAGACGTTCCGCAGGCTGCCGATATCGGATAGCGGGTCTCCGTCCACCAGCACCATGTCCGCCAGCTTGCCTGGCTCCACTGTCCCCACATGGTCCAACGTCCCCACCAGCTCCGCCGCCAGCCGCGTCGCCGACTCCAGGGCCTGCATGGGCGTCATCCCGTACCGCACCATCACCTCCATCTCGTGGACGGCGGTGCCGTGTCGCACCGGCGACCCCCCCGCGTCGGTGCCGCAGGCGACCTTCACGCCGTGTTTCAGCATATTCTTAAAGCTCTTGACTGAGGCGTCCCTTCTCGCTTCCGACGCGGCTATCTCGTCTTTTAGCAGACCCCACACCTTGGCATGGCTCAGCCGGTAGTCGAAAGTCGACATCGTCGGCACACCAAAGGTGCCGTTCTTCTCCATGAGCTTGGCTGTCTTTTCGTCCACGTGTGAGCAGTGTTCAATCGAGTCGATGCCAGCCGCCACCGCCTGGTACGTCCCCTCGAACCCGCCCACGCAGTGGGCGGCGGCCTTAAGCCCCGCCTTGTGGGCCATGTCCGCCACCAGTTTGGCTATCTTGGGGCCTAGTGTTCCGTAGCCCGTCCCATCCTCCCTGACACCCGTGGCGCCCACCTTGATAAGCCCCGCACCCTGGGCTATCTGGTCTCTTATCACCTTCCGCATCTCCTCGGCGCTCTCCACAGTCCGAACAATTCCATAAGGCCATGTCGTCGGCATCTGAATCCACTGGCCTGAGGCGGTTATCCTCGGCCCCGGCAGCGACCCTGCCGCCACGGCCCTCGCCAATGTGATTCCTATCCCGTACGGCGACCCCACGTCCCGCGCCGAGGTCTGTCCCGATAACAAGGCCCGATGCGCGTTCGCCGCGGCCCTAAAAAAGATCACTTCCCGGCTGTCCCTATCCACGTCCATCTGCATGACGCCGTTTTGACCGCCGTCCCCGCTGAAATGCTCATGGCAGTCAAACCAGCCGGGCACCAGCGTCAGGTCTTCCGCGTTAATGTCCTCATAATGCGGATGCCTGGAAGGGTTGAGCCGTCCCTCTCCTATCCATCTGATAACTCCATCCTCCACCGCCACATTGACGGAAGGGATAGGCGGCGCGCCGCTGCCGTCGATAAGCCTTACATTCCGTATAAGCAAGTTCATAGACATGGCCTGACCACCTTTCAGCGGAAGTGAAAGCTGCGACAAACACGAGATTTGGCTGGATTTTAGGCGAATAAGTAAATCCAATCAATATCCGAGTCGTATCATAGTAGGTTTCCTGTCCTAGATGTTTGTATAATCTCCCGCCGTCGGCCCTCTTGCCAAAAGTCTATAAGATGATAAGGAGAAGTTTGGTGTACAGAGAACGCATTGTCCTTCACACCAGGTACGGCGCCAGCGTTAAGGCTGTAGAGATGCTGAAGAAGATAAATGAGATGTCGGCCAAATATGGCGCTCCCAAAGCGCAAATTCTTCAAGGCGTTTCAGGCAGACAGGGCACCTTTATATTCGAACGGGAATTCGACAGCTTTGACCAGTTTATTCAGACCCATCGCAGGCTGACGGGCTCTGACGAATTCCGACAGTGGTTTCCAGAGTTTCAGGCGATTATGGACTTCGGCGCCCAGGAGTATTTCACCCTTATCGAATAGCCGGCTTCTTCGCCTAAGCGGTAGAACTTGTAGGGCAGGATTTGTAGGGTCTCCTATAACGGAGTAGGATATCAGCCGTCGCCGTCTGTTAATGCGGCGCCGCCGCTCCACAACAACTAGGAGGCTGCGTGTATGGCTACCGCGAAATCTGCAAAGTCCCTGAGCTTTGAACCCCTGGAGGGCTGGGCTAAGCTCCCGCCCGGCTGGCTCTTCGGCGACTGCGTCGGCGTGGCGGTGGACTCCAAAGACCAGGTCTACGTTTACTGCAACGGCCAGCGCCCCGTCATTGTCTTCGACCGCCACGGCAACTTCTTACGCTCTTTCGGCCAGGACATTATTCATGGCCGCCACGGCATCAGCATATCACCCGACGACTCCGTCTACCTCTCCGACGTTAGAGACCACGTTATCCGCAAGTTCTCTCCAGAAGGCAAGCTGCTCTTTACCCTGGGTGGAGAGTCGCCGCGATTCAGCGGCCGGCCCTTCAACCGGCCCGCCCATATGGCCGTGTCTCCCGTCTCCGGCGACCTCTTCGTCGCCGACGGCTATGGCAACGCCCGCGTCCATCGCTACAGCCCCGAGGGCAAGCTGCTCTACTCCTGGGGCGAGGCCGGCACTGAGAAGGGCCAGTTTGTGGTGCCCCACAATGTGGTCATCGACAAAGATGAGTTCATCTACATAGCCGACCGGGAAAATCATCGTATGCAGGTCTTCGACGCCAAGGGCAAGCTCCAGGCTGTCTGGGGCAACATCTGGCGCGCCGCCGGCCTGGCCCTGGACGCCGACGGCATAGTCTACGTGGCCCAGATGTCCGCACCGCCCTACATCCAGGACGCCCCGGGCGTAGGCCACTGTGTTACCATTTTTAATAGGAAGGGTAAAGAGCTGCACCGACTGGGCGACCCGCATTTAGGCGAAGGCGCCGGCCAGTTCCTTACCCCCCACGGCATAGCCATAGACTCGCGAGGTGACATGTACGTGGCTGAAGTCCCAAAGGCGAATCTAAGCCCTGAGCTAGTCCAGAGCCTGTTAAGCCAGCACAAGGACGGTCAACGCCAGGAGTTGCGTACTTTGCAAAAGCTGGTCCGAAAAAAGTAAGACAGCTATGACGCCTTCCGCCGCGTCATTGGACCGCAGATAATTCATGCTCAACGCCCTGCGACACCTGGTCTTCGGGTATCCCCTGGCCACCTCTCAGAGCGCCATTCAGCGGTTGGCGGTGCCTTTAGCCTTTGTCATCCTCTCCGCCAACCCCCTGTCCTCTTCCGCCTACGCCTCGGAAGAAATCCTTATCGCCTTTGGAGACACAGGCGCCAGGGGCCTCACCTACGCGCTTTTTGTCAGCCTGGCCATTGTCGCGCTCTATTTCATCGTCGTCTTCTCCTACCAGCAGGTCGTTCGCGTGTATACAGGCGGCGGAGGCTCCTACACCGTCGCCAAGACGAACCTGGGAGTCCCCTGGGGCCTGATAGCAGGCGCGGGACTTCTCATAGACTACGTCCTGACCGTGGCCGTGTCCGTCTCCGCCGGCGTGGCGGCCCTGGCTTCCGCCTTTCCCGAGTTCGCCGACCATAAGGTGTCCGTTTCCATTGCTCTTATACTCGGCCTAACGGTGCTAAACCTTCGAGGCGTCAGGGAATCGGCTTTCGCCTTTGCCCTGCCCGTTTACCTCTTTATCATCTGCTTGATCGTGATGACTGGAATAGGCGTCTTCAGGTATCTGGTCCATGGGACGCCCGCCACGGTTGACATAAACCAGGTCTCTCAGACCTCCGGCGCCATCGGCATTCTTCTCTTGCTCCGGGCCTTCGCCGCCGGCTGTGTGGCCCTGACGGGTATCGAGTCTGTGTCCAACGCCACCACCATTTTTAAGGCGCCGGTCTCCCATAACGCCCGCGTCACCTTGCTGATGCTGGGCGTTATCATGGCTGCCCTCTTCATGGGCATCTCCCTTCTCACCTACCTTTTCGACATCGGGCACTCGGACAGCGAGACCCTGGTATCGCAGGTCGCCAAGGCCAGCCTGGGAGTCAACATCTTCTACTACATTGTTCTCACCAGCACTACCCTGATACTCCTCCTGGCCGCCAATACCGCCTTTGCCGACTTCCCCCGTCTCTCCGCCATCATGGCCCGCGACGGCTACCTACCCAGGCCCCTGGCCAACCTGGGCGACAGGCTGGTGTACTTCAACGGCATCCTTACTCTCGCCTTCTTCTCCGTGATTCTTATCATCCTCTCCAATGCCAATACCCATAGCCTTATCCCTCTCTACGCCATAGGCGTGTTCGTAGGTTTCACGCTTACTCAGAGTGGTATGGTCTCTTACTGGCTAAAGAATCGAGAGAAGGGCTGGCGGAGCGGACTCATCATCAACGGCATCGGCGCGATTGTCACAGGCGTGGTACTTGTCGAAATCACCGTGGTCAAGTTCGCTCCGGGCACCTGGGTGGGCGCCTGGATTATTGTGTTAGTAATCTTTCTTCTCATCCTTCTCTTCTACGCTATCCGCAACCACTACACCGCCGTGGCCGACGCCCTTTCCCTGGAGCGCGAGACTTCCCTGGAGCGCATGACCGGAATCATCGCCATCGTTCCTATCGGCGCCGTCCATCGCGCAGTCCTGCCGGCCATTGACTACGCCAGGTCCATCGCCGCCGATGTCCGGGCGGTGCACGTCACGGTGGACGAGGTGGCGGCGCAATCGGTCAGGGACCGCTGGTCGAGGATAAGCCAGGGCCTGAACCTTATCTTCCTGCCGTCACCATACAGGGCCGTCGTTTCGCCGCTAGTCCAATACATACATAAAGTCGCCGAGGAGAGTCCCCATCAGCGTGTCGTGGTAGTCATACCCGAGTTTGTGCCGAGGCGGTGGTGGCAGCAGTTCCTGCACAACCAGACCGCCCTCTTCATAAAAGGCGCCCTGCTCTTCCAGCGGCATATCATCGTCGTGAGCGTCCCCTACCACCTGCCCCGATGACCGCTGGACGGTTGCTGCTTGCGCTTGTCCTAGCCCCTCGCCCTCTGGATAACCTTTCGAGTAGCCTCCACTAGCAAGTCGACGTCGTCATCGCTATGGGGCACGGCTATCGCGCCCGTAGCCCGCTCGTAAAGGATGACGCCCTCGTTCTGCAGTCCTAGCACCAGGCACTTTCTTAGTTCCTGGTCCGCCCTGGCGGCGTCGCGATAGTCCTTCACAGGCTTGTCGGTGAAGTGGATGCCGTACAACGACCCTACGCCGGTTAACTTGGCAGGCACGTCCATCTCGTCGAAAGTCGCCTGCAGCTTCTGCCTGGCCCTGTCGCCCAGGCTGTTCAACCTCTTGTAGATACCAGGCGTTAGGTGCTCCAGCACCGTAGCCCCCGCCACCATAGTCATAGGGTTGGCGTTAAACGTCCCCGCGTGGGGCAGCGCCGCGTTCCCCTCCGATGGGTCGAACAGCGCCATAATCTCCTTCTTCCCGCCAAAAGCCCCCACGGGCAAACCGCCGCCAATAGTCTTTCCAAAGGTGCTAAGGTCCGGCCTCACCCCATACATCTCCTGCGCGCCGCCCCGGCCAAGTCTCAAACTCTGCACCTCGTCATATATCAGCACAATCTCCAGTTCCTCAGTTATGCGGCGGATGCCTTGCAGGAACTCCAGATCGCCGACCACATACCCCAGCATGGACACAATCGGTTCCATGATGACGCACGACAGCTCATGCGCATGTTTGCGAAGTATCTTCTCGCTCGATTCCAGGTCATTGAACGGCAGAATCACCACGTCCTTCACCACCGACGCAGTCACGCTGGGGTCTCCGGCCACGGCCTTGGGCGCGTTCTTCCTCCCCGCCTTGTCCAGCGGCGGCTTCACGCTGACGGACACATAGTCGTACACACCGTGGTAGGTGCCTTCGAACTTCGCGATTTTGGGGCGTCCCGTGTAGGCTCGGGCGGCGCGGATAGCGTTGATGGTCGCCTCAGTGCCCGAGTTGGTGAACCGCACGCGCTCCACGGAGGGCACTCGCTCGCACAGCATCTTCGCCAGCCGCACCTGCGACTCTGTGGGATTGGCGAAGGCGGTCCCCATCGTCGCCTGCTCCTGCAGCGCCGACACCACCGCCGGATGCGCGTGGCCCAGTATCAGGCTGGTGGCGTTAATCAGGAAGTCGAGGTACTTGTTGCCGTCGGCGTCATAGATATGCGCGCCCTGTCCGCGGACGGCGAAGACTGGATAGGGGTCCAGCCAGGCGGCGGCGCGGGTGTTGCCGCCCGGCAGGTACTTCTTCGCCTCTTCCGCCAGCCGCCTAGATTTGGACGTGCGCGCGAAATGCCGCTCCTCTTCTCGCCGGTAAGCCTTGGCCGTAGACATAGCCCCTCCTTAGGGAACACTTCATCCATATAATTATTTCGCCTAACGCCGTGAGTCTAACAACGGCTGTGGGGAAGTGTCAAAGCCGACGATTTGGTACACTCCCCTCACTTCGACTTGAGGTTGCCCATGCCTTCATCACTTATCCACGGCAAGTACGTCATCTGCAAAATCACCGGCCCCTCCTCCGCAACCATCATCAACGACGGCGCTGTCTACCAGAAAGATGGGCGCATCAAAGAGGTGGGCGACTACCGAACGCTGAAAGCCAAACACCCTGACGTCGAAGACATCGGCTCCAGGCGGTTTGTGGTCATGCCCGGCCTCATCAACTCCCACTATCACACCGGCGTCTCGTTCTTCCAACTCGGCCAGCCGGATAAGGCTATGGAGAGCTTTTCCCTGGCCGGACCCTGGGACCTAGACCCATACCTGGAGCACCTCTATGGCGCCATCCAGATGCTTGAGACCGGCACCACTACTGTCCAGGTTATCTACGACCCCGGCCGCGGTTTCCCACCCATCATCCCTGAACACACTGACAAGGTTATCAAAGCCTACCTAGACGCCGGCATGCGCCTCGCTTTCGCGCCCGAGGTTGTCGACCAGAACACCACCGTCGCCGGCGCCCGTGGCGGCGAGGAGCAGTTCAGCGCGTCGCTGCCTCCCGACCTTCGCCGACGATTTTGGGACTTTCTCAAGCCCGGCTATCTGCCTGTGGAGGAGCTAATCGCCCGCCACGAAGATGTTTTCTCGAAGTACAGCGGCGCAAGCTCCAGGCTCAATATCAACGTCGCCCCCGGCAACGTCCATCGATGCTCCGACACGCTCCTCACCGCCCTCAAAGACCTGGCGGTCAAACATGACACCTCCATACATATCCACGTGGTGGAGGTCTACCAGCAGAGGCTCTACGGGCAGTGGGCCTGGAAAAAGACGCCTGTTGGGCACCTGCAAGACCTGCGATTTCTCGGCCCCGAGGTCGACTGCGTCCACAGCGTCTGGGCCACGGAGAAAGATATCGATGTCATGGCTCGCCACGGTGTCTTCGTTGCTACCAACCCCAGCTCTAACCTGCGTCTTCAGGCCGGCGTGACGCCCCTCGCCCGGCTGCGGCACGCTGGCGTCCGCGTGTCCATCGGCACCGACGAAGCAGGCCTCAACGACGACAAGGACCTGCTCCAGGAGATGCGTCTGGTCCACAAGCTCCACCGAGTCCCCGGCACCGACGCACGTCCCCTCACTTCCTACGAAGTGTTTCAGATGGTGTGGGAAAACGGCGCCGCCTCCACCGGCTTCGCCGATAGCATCGGCGCCCTCGAACCTGGCCGCCGCGCCGATATGCTACTCATGGACTTAGGCAACATCGAAGCGCCGCTTCTGGATCCGAGCGTGTCCATCATAGACGGCGTTCTATATAGGGGCCGCGGCGTGGATGTGGACACGGTCGTCGTTGATGGCGAGGTGGTGATGAAGGGCAAGAGGCTTACGAAGATAGACAAGAAAGCTCTCTATAAGGAACTCGCCAAGACCTTCAAGAAGCCGCCGCTGCCCCAAAAGGTCGCCTGGCGCGAACTCCGCCCGCAGATCGAACCCTACCTGCAGCGCTTCTTCGCCAGTACTGGCACGACTCAAGAGATGCCGAAGCCCTTCTACGCCTACAACGGACGCGAGTAACAATTTAGTCCTAGAATCCCTGCCTATCCGATTCCTTCGGGTTCTGGGGCTGTCCCATCTGGTTCTCCCTCTTCTCCTATTGCAAAGTGCCTGTCCCGAGTACCCCCCCCCCCCCCCCCCCCCCCCCCCCCCCCCCCGAGGGAAGAAGAGGGAGTTAGACGCCGTCCTGAGCCTGGCCGAAGGAGGAGGTTGTGGTGCTTTATTTTTCTCTTTCCCTCTTCTCCTTTCTGAGAAGAGGTACAAAGGGCGATAAGGTCGAACCGATGAGGAACGGCGCTGGCTATTCTTGCAAAGCTGGGGGATGGAAATTTGGAATCGGTGATCCCCACCGTCCCCTACACCATCACCGGCTCCTTAATCGCCACGTTCTTCTTCAGGAACGCCTTCACCACGTGGATAGGCACAGCCATGGCTACGTCTGGGCCTGTAATCATCGTGTTCAGCCCTACCAGCCGGCCCTCGACATCAATCAGCGGCCCGCCCGAATTTCCCGGCCGCTGGGGCAGGCTCACCCCCACCCAGTCGCGGTGACTTCTCGGCAGGTTAACCCACTCACGCCCGGACCCGATGACAGCACCTGTGGTCACCGCGCCCGGGCCTCCCCAGGGATACCCCAGAGCCATCACCAGCTGCCCCGGCTGCAGCTTCGTCGACTCACCAAACTCCATGGGCACGAGGCCGTCAGCCTCCACAACCAGCGCCGCCAGGTCGATATCCGTGTCGTAGGCCATTAATCGCGCGGGCAGCTTTCGGCCGTCCATAGTTACCGCCATCAGCTTAGGGCCGCGCACCACGTGGGCGTTGGTCAGCACCAGACCATAAGCATGGGCGCTAACTCCCGACCCGTTGCCCTGACCAAGAGCGTGGACTTGCACCAGGCTGCGGCTCGCCTTCTCCGCCACCTGCGCCATCTCGTCGTTTAGCAATTGCAAAAGATTAGCCATCGATACTAAGTCCTTTCCGCCACGGCCACCGTAATCTCCTTAGGCTGGCCGCCGCGAATTATCCGCACACTCACCCGCTTGCCGATGCGCTCGGCGCTCAGCAGCGCCAGCAGGTCGTCCAGGTGCCGCACCGACTGCCCGTCCAGGGATACGATGGTGTCGCCCATCAGAAGCCCCGCCGCATCGGCCGCGCTGCCCTTCTCGACGGCCACCACCAGCAACCCCGTCTCCTGTCCTGCCTGCCCCGCGACGCCCTCCGACAACCGCGCCGGCTGCGCGCCAATGCCCAGCTTGCCCCGACGGATTCGCCCGTGGGCCTGCAGCGCCTCCACCACTCGATTTATAGTCCCGATGGGTACTGCCAGGGACACGCCTCGCAGTATGGCCGACGTGTTAACTCCCTGTACCTTGCCCTCGGCGTCCACCAGCGGTCCGCCCGAGAATCCCGGATACATAACTAGATCGGTCTGAAGGTATCGGTCCACCTCGCCGCCGGTAGGCGTGCGCCAGCCCTTGCCCAGGGCGCTGACCACCCCCATCGTCGCCCGCACCGACTCCCCGGGCCGCCCCAGCGCCAGCGCCAGGTGCCCCACCCGCAAGTTTTCGATGCTGCCACGGCTCACTGCGGGAAGGCCAATGGCCTTCACCCTGAGGACCGCCAGGTCGGTGGTCGGGTCCCGGCCCACCAGCGCCGCTTGCAGCGACTGCCCGTCCGCAAGGCCCACCTCCAGGTTGTCGTCGCGCTCCAACACGTGATGCGCCGTCACGATGACGCCATCGGCCCACCACACGATGCCGCTGGCTGGTATGCCCCGCCGCCCTTCGACTCGGACCACGCTCGGCGCCGCCTTCGATACTGTCTCAGCCAGCGCGTTGGAAAAGTTAGATAGTAGTTCCGCCATGATGCGCTCCTTAGATAAGGACTGTAGCTATAGCCTAGATCTACCAGTCAGCGGGCGCATGAGCCGTTAGGCGGGGCCGTCGCCTAGACGATTGGTTAGGGCTTGTTTGCAGTCACTCCAAGTAAGCGCTGTGAACCTGGTGACAAGATATGTGTGATAACCTAAGGCTAACCACTCAGCGCGAGCATGGCGTCGGGAAAGCGAAGGTATCATGATTACGCCCATAGGCCCCGAATCAGACCCGTCCCGCGAGTACACCGCTTCCAAGGAAATGCGCCACCGAGAAGAGGCTCAAGCCAAAGAAGGTAGACCCTGGGAGCGCAAGCCCAGCGCCCTCCGCCGAATGACTCTTAAAGATGCCATGTTTATAGCGGGACTAATTGTGGCTTGGGTTGTAGTCCTGTCCCTTATCCTGTCCTTGCTTGGATAGAATTCGCCTACCCCACCATAGGCCTCACCCCCGGCTCTACCGTCACTTCATCTACCACTTCCATAAACAGGTTCCACGGCTCAAAGGACTCCACAAAGGCCTTGGCCTCCTCCATGGATGGCGCACCCTTAACCGCCCTGCCGGGATCGTAGCCGGTGGTGGTGGCGAAGGCGTCGAAGCCCCGGGGCGTTTTTCTTACGCCGCCCAGGGTAACCTTCTCCCCGCCATCTCGCTCCAGCACTAGCTCCTGGCCTGACCTTCTCTCCTGCCAGTAAATCTTCAAAGTCTCCTCCGTCGACGATATATCCTCTAGTCCGACGCTGTCGCCCGTTCCTTGGCCGTCGGCGTGTAGACCACGCCTTCCGACTCCAGCCGCTCCACGTCGGCGTCGCTGTATTTCAACACACGAGTCAGGATTTCGCGGGTGTGCTGGCCTGGGACGGGCGTGGTGCCGACCACCGTCTCGCTGCGGCTCAGCTTGATGTTCTTGCCCGAGACGTACATCTTGCCGGCAACGGGGTCCGGCACTTCTACCAGCAGATCGCGGCCCAGAAGGTGAGGGTCTTTAGCGGCGGCAGGCACGTCGTTGACGGCGTTGACGGGGATGCCTAGGGGGCCGAGCTTCGCCACCGTGTCCGCTGTGGTGTGGCCCAGGAACCACCTTTTCAGCCGTTCTTCCATTACGTCCAGGTTCTTCTCTCGCTCCCGCTTGCCGACGAATCTGGCATCGGTGGCCCATTCCGGCGCGCCGATGACTTGGCAGAAGCGAGGCCATATGTTGTCGCTGGCCGCGGCAATCAGCACCCATCCGTCCTTGGTCTGATATACGTTGCTGGTGCCACGTCCGTTGCCCTCTCGCTTGGTCACAATGCCCCCGCCCAGGTACGCGCTCATCTGAATCTCGGTCATGGTGTAACCGCTGTCCGCCAGGCACACGTCCACGCACTGGCCCTCGCCGGTGAACTGCCGCTCGTACAGCGCCGACAACGCCCCGATGGTAGCGTGCAGCGACGTTATGCGGTCGATAACAGGGTTGTAGCCACGAATGGGCGGCATACCCTCGAAGCCGTTAAGCATCATCATGCCGCTGATAGCCTGGCCGATGGGGTCGAAGCCCACCTGGTCTCGATAGGGCCCGTACTGCCCATAGGCGGATACGTTGACCATAATGATGCCCTTGTTCAGCGACCGCAGCGTGTCATATGAAAAACCCATCTTGTCGATAGTCCCAGGGCGGAAGTTCTGGATAAAGATATCGGAGACTTTTACCAGATCTTTAATAATCTCCTTGCCCTTGTCGGTGCGCATGTTCAGGCCAAGGCTCTTCTTTCCGCTGTTGTACTGCACCCAGTAGGCGCTCTGGCCCCGCACGTAGGGGCCGTTGGAGCGGCTCTCATCGCCGCCGGGCGCCTCCACCTTTATAACCTCGGCGCCCATGCGGGCCATCACCAGCGCCGCCCGCGGCCCCGCCTGATACCTCCCCAGGTCCAGAACTCGAACGCCTTCCAGGGCATGCCGTCGCTTAGCCATGGGCTACTCCTATAGGACAGACTGTCCGTGATGCCTGGCCGGCATCAGCTAGCCATTACTCTAGTGCAGAGCGTCCCGTCCGTCTAGTAGTCCTTGAAAGCCGTCGCAAATAGTTCCAGCGCCCTGATGGAAATGGGGCGCTGGGATAAGACCATTGTTGAGAGGCTTCTATAGCATAGCTAGGACGTTCCGCCGGAAACCCAGACCTGCTGCATCTCCTTTTTAACCTCCTCGGCGGCCCCGGTATCCACCTGATACCCCTGGTCCACAAACTCCTTGACCACTATGCCAGGTATCATGTCCCGCGCCTCGTTGGCTATGGGCGCCAGCTCTCTGAAGTGCTTTGAGGCCACTTCTGCAGTGGATGGCAGATTAAAAGCCAGCGCGGTAGTGTGCAGCATCATGGCGCCTAAAGAAGCGGCGTCCAGGGATGCGTAGGTGTTTCGCAGCACCTTTGAACATTTTTCCGAGCCTTCCGCTTTGCCGGCCATACCCACCATCATGCCCGTCACCCTGTTCATGGCCACCTTCAGCGGCGACATGGTGTCCCCGCCCTGGGCCGTCAGGTTCTGCTCAAGCTCCATAAAGACCCTTCCTACCGCCTGCTGGGCCTTGCCTACCAACTGGTGCGCCTCAGGGTACTGCAGCACCTCTTGCTGAGACGAATGGTTCTTTAGCATGTCTAGGATCTGGCGGTCCAAGGACAGCAGATCGCTGCAATACTGGCGTATAATGTCATTCCGTTCTCGCATGATTTTGTACCTCCCTGGTATCTAGCGGCCCCTATCTCTGGTCGAACTGCCGGCGCTCGCCCCTATCCCAGTCCATGAGATGACACAGCTAGTAATATTGTATGTCCCTAGGGTAATTCTCAATTCATCCAAATGGATGCTCGAAAAAATAGTAGAGGACTAGTACTAAGAAGCGGCGATATCTTAAGCTAGCAGCTCTGTCGGCGGTGTCTAAAGCTTGACGAGTTCACGCTCAAAGGGAGGCGGTTATGGACCTGGGACTCAAGGGGAAAACGGCCATAGTTACCGGCGGCAGCCAGGGCATCGGCAAGGCCACGGCGCTGGCGCTGGCGAGGGAGGGCGTTAACGTAGCGATTTGCGCCCGAGGCGAAGGCCCCTTGCGCCAGGCGGCCCGTGAAATCGCCGACGCCACCGGCGTCAACACCGTCCCCATCCGCGCCGACGTCACCAACCCTTCCGACATCCAGGCGCTGGTAGCTGATGCTGTAAGAGACCTGGGCGGCATAGACATCCTGGTCAGCAACGCCGTGAACTCGGTGCCCGGAGGCGTCCTGACGCTTAAAGACTCGGACTGGATGAACCATATCAGCGTGAAGCTTATGGCCTTTGTGCGCCTGGCCCGCGAGGTGACGCCCCACATGAAGAAGCGAGGCGGCGGGCGGATTGTTGTCATCGGAGGGATGGCGGCGCGGGGCGTCAGCGCCACCAACGCCAGCAACGCCGTCACCAACGCCGGCGTGGCGGCCACCGCCAAGAATCTGGCCGAGGAAGTGGCTAAGGATGGCATCCTGGTGAACTGTATACATCCTGGCACCACGCGCACACCCAGGAACGTCCAACTCGCTCAGGACAGGGCCAGGCTGCTGAACATAACCGTGGAAGAAGTGCGGCGGCAGTCCCTACAGTCTATCCCCATCGGGAGGATGGTGGAGCCGGAGGATATTGCCAGCTTGGCGGTGTTCCTGGCATCTAACAAGGCCGGGGCTATCACCGGCCAGTCCATCGCTGTCGATGGCGGCGCGGGCCGGGGCATCTACTACTGAGCAAGGGCATTAATCTAAATATGTCTTGAAAGCTAAGTAAACCAACAATTCATCCGGAAGCTGTAATCTAAAGCCAAGTTGTAAAGCTTTGTAAAAGCAGATGCTCCTTTTATAGGGATTGGAGTGCCAGTTTCAGCCATAATCAGTTCGCATGCAGTTTTGGCATTCCGCATTCTTTCTCCGTTGATGAATACGTCATTTTGCCTTCCTCGCCCTGCAATAAATATTGAAAGTCCTCGTATTTTACCTTTCTGGTAAAAGTTGCACTGATCAAGCTTGACCGGGGAAAACTGGGAGACTGCGTCTGGAAACGATTTTTGCGCCAGCAAATAGCCGTTAGCTGTAATAAAATATTGACCCGTCAATCTTAAATCGTTACCCCAGATTCCTTTCTTAACTCCAGACTCAAGGGTTCTTTGGTAGTCTTCCTGGTGATTTCTGGAATGTAGAATCGTATAAGCCAAGAGAAAAAACTGTTTTCTGTGGGTTGACTTGCTGTTGGGAGTTAGGCCACACAATAAACTAAGTTTCAGTAATTGGTTTTCTAAAGTCTGGTAATTCATGTCCAATCACCTTCTGGATATTCATGTTTATTCGAGCCGTTTGGTCTTGAAAACGCAATATGGGCTGATTACTTAAAAGACGGCAGGACCTCGTTGGCGAAGCGGACCATATGCCGCTGCATAACTAGAGGGTCGTCAACGGGTATGCCGATGGCGAACTCAGTGACACCGGCGGCCTGGTACTCCTTCACCCGCTTGATAACGTCCACCGGCGAGCCGCTGAGGCTAGCGCTCTCCGCCGTGGGTCCGGTCTTGTTGGCAGGGTCCCAGGTAATGAGCATAGTCGCCGGCATCTTGCCATCCCTGCCCAGCTTGGACGCCTCTCGCCGTACGAATTCCAGGCCCTGCCGCACCTGGTCTGGCGTCAGGCTGTTGGGGTGCCAGGCATCGCCGTAGCGCGCGGCGCGCTTCATGGCCGACTCGCTCATGCCGCCAATCCAAAGCGGGGGGTGTGGTTTCTGAAGAGGCTTGGGCGAGAAATAGGCGTCCGAGAAGTTGTAAAACTTGCCGTGGAATTCCGGCTTCTCCTGGGTCCAGAGCGCCTTCATGGCCCGCAGCATCTCGTTGGCCTGAGCGCCACGACGTTCAAAGGTTGCGCCGATAGCGTCGTACTCCTCCTTTATCCGGCCCACGCCCAGGCCCAGCACCACACGTCCCGCCGAGGCCTGGTCCAGCGTCGCGGCCACTTTGGCGAGCCTGGCGGGGTGGTGGTAAGGCAGCACCAGCACCGACGTGCCCAGCTTGACCTTGGAGGTGATGGCCGCGGCGTAGGTCAGGACAGTCATGGGATCGTAGTAGGGGCGGTTGCCGAGGCCTTTGGCGATGTATCCAATGTTGAACAGGTGGTCGCTGACCCATACCGAGTCGAAGCCCAGCTCCTCGGCTTTGGGCGCGATGCTGATGAGGGCGCGGAAGTCGGTGATACCCTTGTTGGTAGGCAGGCAGATGCCGAATTTCATAGCTCACCCCCTCAGTATTTAGCCCGACGGCCTTTGCCCATCGGCTTTTGTAGAATACACTAGCGAGGCTTAGACTTGGAACGCAAGCCAAACCTCAAGGAGGACGCCATGCAAGAGAAGCTTCCCCCGGTCCAGGATTTGCCGCCCTGGCAGCAGGTGGTCTATCGACACGACCCTAATCTGTTGAAGCTGGTGCTGAGCGTTCAGAACCACGTCCGCAAGGACGGCGGCTTGGACCTCAAGACCAAGACCCTGATGATGATGCTGGGCGACGCCTTCCTGGCCCGACCCCATGGCGTCAAGGTGCTGGCGGACCGCGCCCGCAAGCTGGGCGCCACCGAGCAGGAGATTGCCGAAACCTGCGAAGTAGCGTACTACATGGGCGGGCTGGCGGTGCTGTTCCCCGCCCTCAACGCTTTCGAGCCTGTCCAGTTATAGTTAGATAGGCGGGCGGCGTTTGCGCCAGTCCGTGGCCTGCCCGTAGGTATGGGCGACGCGAAGGAGCAGGCCATCGGAAAAGGGGCGGCCCGCGATTTGCAGCCCAATGGGCAGGTCTTTGCCTGTATAGCTGAGGAAGCCGCAGTGGAAGGTCATGGCAGGCACGCTGGCCAGATTGAAAGCGCCGTTGAGGGCGCGGCGGCCCGTCATCCTGGATAGGGCCTCCTCTTTGCTGAAGATGCCGACCTTGGTGCTTATCAGCGGCGGCGCATCGGAGGAGCCGGGGAGGGCCAGGATGTCCACCTTGTCCAACGCCTCAAAGACCTGGCGGCGAATCATTTCTCGCAGCCGCTGGGCCTTGTAGTAAAGGTTGGCGGGCGTGACCAGGCCCGTGTAGAAGTCGGTGCGGACGTTGTGGTCGTAGTCGCGCGGGCGGGTCTCAAGCCACTGGCGGTGCTGGTGGGCCGCTTCGACCTCGATGAAGATACGGTTTATCGCCGAAGTGTAGGGCATTAGCGGCACCGAGACCTCGCTGATTTTCGCGCCCAGCTCCTTCAGCTTGTCGACGGCCTTGCCGACCACCTTGCGGGTCTCGGGATGGACAAAGTCGGCGTACATAGCCTCTTTGAAGATGCCGACTTTCAACCCCTTGATGCCGCCCTTAAGACCGGCACGGTAGTCGGGCGGAGTGTAGCGGGCGGTGTATGGGTCCTTGGGGTCGTGTCCGGCAATGGCCTGGAGGGTGATGGCGGCGTCCTCGGCGGTGCGGGATACGGGGCCGCCGATGTCGTTAGACCAGGACGCGCCCAGCATCCCGTAGCGGCTGACCAGGCCGTAGGTGGGACGCAGGCCCACCAGTCCGCAGTTGTTGGCGGGGCCGCGAATGGAGCCGCCCGTGTCCTCGCCCAGGGAAGTGGAGCAGAGGAAGGCGGCGGCAGCCACGCCTGATCCGCTGCTGGAGGTACCAGGAGTGCGCTCCAGGTCCCAGGGATTCCGGGGAATGCCCCAGGGGTGAACAACGCTATTGCCCGTGGCGAACTCGCTCAAATTCAGCTTCCCGAGGAGAACAGCGCCGGCGCTATTCATTCGAGCTATTACCGTGGCATCTTCGGCGGGCACAAAATCGCGCAGGACGTTAGAGCCGCCGGTGGTCAGGATGCCCTTGCTCCAGAACTGGTCTTTGACGGCGTAGGGGATGCCGTGGAGGGGGCCGATGTACGCACCCTTGGCGATGGCCTTCTCAGCCTGCCGCGCCGCCTTCAGCGCGTACTCGTCGGTGACGGTGATATACCCGTGGACCTTAGGGTCAATCGCCCGGATGCGCTCCAGGTAGGCCTCCGTGGCCTCGACCGGGGAGACCTCTTTTTTACGGATGAGACTGCCGAGCTGGGCCGCGGTAAGAAAGGGGATGTCGGCCTTTCTCATCGGCGGGCGCGCCTGGCGGCCTTCTTGGTGGAGGGCTTCTTAGCGGCAGTCCGTTTCGCCGCGGGCTTCCTGGCGGGGGCGGCGCCGGCGGCAGGGGGCCACTGGTTGGGGTGGATGATGGGCAGGGGCTCGACGTTCTCCAGGCCCGGCGGATTGAGGTCGTCCAGCAGCTCCTTGAGGGCGTTGATATTGTAGGTGACTTCCGAAAGGTGAGGCTCTTTGATGTCCAAGCCTACGGCCTTAGCCATGGACTTGATGTCATCCTTGGTGAGGTCTGCCATTGGGGCCTCCTGGCTGGATATGGCATCGCTTTAACCATCACAAATGGGCAAGCGATGCGGCCCTATCTTGCATCGGCGGCAGACGGGTGTCAATGAGCGGGCTGTTTACGCGTATTCGTTTTGTGGGGGAGGAACGAATCCCGGGTAACAGTAGGTATGGGGATGTAGGGAGAGGGAGAGTTGGGAATGCGGGTGGAGGTTGTTTCTCGAAAAAGGGGGTGCTTTTGTGTCTAAAACGCCCAAAAACAACCAAAACAACCTCCCGTCGGCTATTCGATTTTCCTTTTAAGGTCTCAGAAAAAAGTTTTTGGGGTAAACGAATCGGATTTCCAGGCGTGGCTCAAGCGTGATTCGTTTCTGAGATGGGGGGAATACGGATAGACTAGGCACACTCCCAGGGTTGCGGGGAGATAAGCTGAAAGGTATGGAAGATTGGAGGGCACGGGGACAGGATAGTGGAGATGAAGAGCTTAAGTAAATGGGCAGATGTCATTAGAAGACACGCGCCGCCTGACAGCGATGTTACGAAACGCTGGGGACGGCCAGGTAGGCTGTAGTGCCCTGGGTTTTGCTGCTTTCCATCCAAAAACCGCCTTGCATGGCCTCCGCTACGCCCTTCACCACAAAGAGCCCCACCCCTAACCCTGTGAACACGTCCTTAACTCCCGCCTTGGGGCCTGCGAAAGAGGCGCCGCTGAAAAGCTGTGTGGACTGGTCAATTCCCTCGCCGTCGTTGGCGACGGCGATAACCACCCGACGCCGCGCCTGCTCGAAATAGGGGGAGATGGAGATGCTGCCTTCCTCGGAGCCGTACTTCAGAGCGTTGCTTATCAGGTTCCACAGGGCCAGGGACAGCAGCATCCTATCCGCCTTGACCTCTGGAAGAGAAAGATGGGTACTGACAGAAATGTCCCGGCCCGCCGTCTGGCACTGGCGCTCGCGAAGAAGCTCGTCCAGGAAGCTTCTAAGATCGATTTGCGAAGGGTTGACGGCCAGCGTACCGGCCTCAATGGAAGCCGTCACTATCAGATTGTTGGCGGTGGTGATGATGCGTTTGGACTCGCGGCAGGCCAGAAGCAGCTGCTGGCGGAAGGCGACATCGATGTCGGTCCGCTTCAGCCACAGGTCGATGTAGCCTGCGATGGACATGAGGGGGTTACGCAGCTCGTGGGCCAGCCTGTCGATGATCTCTTTATGGCGCTCCGGAGGCAGTCCGGGGTCCAGGAACCCGGAGGACGATTGCTTTTCCTCCCGGGGCCAGGGAACTTGCCTGGTTGTCTTGAGGGCCTGGGCGAGGCGATCAATAATCTCCCTGTGAGGCTCCGAGGCTGTACCGGCGGCCAGAAGCGACGGGGACGGCTCCCTACCCTCCCGCGGCCTGGAGGAGGGAGGAGCGGAAGGTCTGGGGGGCCTGATGGTCACAACCACTTGCCTCTCATCTGAGGTGTCTACGACCACGCCTTGCAGGTTAGGAAAATTCTCCTGTATGAGCCGGGCAACCTCTTCTTTTGACGGTAAGTCTGGCAACGCAATGCTTCGCTAGTTCAGATTCGAAAGCCAACGCCGCGCATACACTATAAAGCCGATTTTCATGCCACACCTTTTCCAAACAAATAATAGACCATTTTCTAGAATTTCCATTGGGTAAGCCCATCGACTTTCAGCAAAATAGTCCTAACGGACTAGATGGAAATCGTACCTGAGTGAAGTTCTCAATGGCCTCAACCAGCCTGCCGCCCATATAGCCCTGTCAGGGTCGCTGTGGTAATCTCAGTAGTTGGGGCAATTTCTTGCGAACAACATGGCGTTAGCCACCGCTCGAGTATTCAATCTGCGGACTTTCCAGTCCCTGAAGATCAGGGACTACCGCTTTCATATGCTGTCAGGCCTGTTCCACATGGCCTGCATGAACATGCGAATGGTTGTGGACGGCTGGTTTGTCTATAAGCTCACCGGCTCTGAGGCGCTGCTGGGCCTCACGCTTCTGGCCAACGCCATACCTCCCCTGGTCCTCTCCTTCCTGGGCGGCACGCTGGCGGACCGCGCCCATCGAAAATACATCATGATTGTCTGCCTTATCCTGTCCAGCTTACTGTCGTTATGGATAGCCGTCTCCACCACGGCGGGCATCATTACCTGGCATTACATTGTCATCAGCAGCTTCATCCAGGGCTGCATCATCTCCTTCATGATGCCCGCCCGGCAGTCGCTGATAAACGAGATAGTGGGGCGGGAGCATCTGATGAACGCCGTGGCCCTCAACGGCGCGGTGATGAACGTCAACCAGATTGGGGCGCCGGCCATCGCGGGGTTCATGGTGGCGGCCTCGGGCATCGAAAGCGTGTACTACCTGATGGTGGGCCTGTTCCTGGTGGCTGCCGTCCTTTTCCTGCCTATGAGGGCGGGGAACGGGGCCAAAAGGCCCTCCGGCCAGCCCAGACGCAGCGTCATGGGCGACATTAAGGACGGCCTGGTGTACGTCAGGAGCAATCAGACTCTTTTGATGATACTGATACTCACCCAGATAACCGTCATCCTGGCTATGCCCTTCAGGCTGCTGCTGCCGGTCTTCACCGAGGACATACTGCACGTAGGGCCTGAAAAGCTCGGCATACTGGTCAGCGTATCGGGCGCGGGAGCGCTGGTCAGCTCGCTAATCGTGGCGTCCATGGGAAACAAGAACCGGGGGATAATCTTTTTGCACACAGGCGTCTTCCTGGGGGCTAGCATCATCGCCTTTTCCATAAGCGGGCTCTTCTGGATGTCGCTGCTGATAATGATAGCCGCGGGCTTCGGCCAGGCGGCGCGGCTGACTCTAAGCAACACCCTGCTGCAAAGCTACACCGAGGACGCCTATATAGGCCGGGTTATGAGCCTGTTTATGATGCAGTGGGGCGTCACCAGCCTGGGCGCCTTTATCGTAGCCATCGCCGCCGAGTTTGTGGGGGTGCAGTGGGCGGTGGGGGCCACGGGCGTGATGCTGGTGATGGTCAGCTTTTATTGCTACGCCTTCGCGCCGCGAATACGCAGCTTGCAGTAACGCGGCTACCTGGTGGGCGCCTTCAGCATCGCCGCGATGCCCTGGTAATTCGTCAGCGCCGCCGCGGCCTGGCCGCGCACTAACTCCAGCCTTGTGCCCTGGCCCGCCACGGCGTTGGGGGCCTCCTCCAGCAGATCGACAGGCCGGGTCTTCTGGGCGCACTGGGGGCATCGGGCATTCTCGGGAGGCAGCAGCAAGTCGCAAGTTAGGCACTGGCGGCCCTGATGCTCCGTGTCGGCGTCCATGACGAGGAGGTGGACTGTGCGAAGGTTTAGAGCGCCCAGAATAGGCGCGACGCCGGCTACCGCGTTCCCGCCCTTTTCGGCGCGATTGATCAGGTCCTGCACCAGGGCTTCCTCCTGCTCCCGCTCGACCCGCTGGGCCTCGTCTCGAAGCATGGACAGCACGTCGTTGTCGGAGGCGTAGCCGGGCGCCGGCAGCTCGCCAACCACCATGTCCTTGAAGACCTTCGGCATAGCCTCTTTGAACTTGGTCAGAGACTCGATGGGGCCTGCGAGGAATAACCGCCTGAAGGGCTGCGTCCGCTGCACAGCAGTCAGCTCGTCGATCACCGACTTGAAGTGGCCCTCCATATGCACGTCAATGTGGCGTTCGTGTCGGAGGCCCGCGCCGCCGCCGCCTTCCTTCTTGGAGCCGCCCGGCCCGCGATAAGTGGCGCTTCCGCCGACGGCCTTATGGCTCCCCGGGACGCTGGACGCCAGCCGCCGCGCCTCGCCGATACGCCCCGCCGCCGCCACCAGCAGCCTGGCCTTGTCCTTGGATATGCCGATGAAGGCGACGGGTTCCCACTCGTCCAGCGTCTCCATGATAGGAAGGGCGAAGACGCCGCGGCCAAACCGCGCCCGCTCCCGGGACGGCTGGCTTGGCAGCCACAGCGCGCGCCACTGACTTCCTCCGGAAGCGCTCAATATAAGGAGGCCGTCGCTGCCTGGCGCCAGTCCTTCCAGGTAGGACTCTACCACCTCTCGCTCGGCTTTAAATGGTTTCTCCAAGTGGGTGTCTTCCACGTCGGCGGAGATTTGGTCCAGCATCGACGCCAGACGCAGGCGCGCCTCTTTGGCGGTGTGTTCGGAACGTGTGGTGTCCAGGTATGCTGATAGGAAGAGTTCTTGCGAGTGGATTAAAGGCAAAAGGTCTCGCAGGTTTTCTCGTGTAGCATTGATGGGGTACTGAGTCGTGGTAGCCATAAAAGCCTCCCAAAGCCTTGATGAAAGGGGCCGCGTGTTAACTCGGATATGTTTAAGTGTACGGCGCATAAATATCAGAGAAATCATCAGGCTGGACTAGATTTGCGGCCTCTTGCGGTTCCTGCCGGGGCCTTTTGGCCCTGCCATTGGTTGTCTATAATGCGGCCATGCGATTCGGCACCTTTGTATTGCAGGTAAGCCCGGACCCGGCTAAGGACAGCCAGGTCATCGACCAGACGCTGCGGGAGGCGGAGCTGGCCGACACCCTGGGCTTCGACGTCGTGTGGCTCACGGAGCACTACTTCGCCGGCGACACCGTCTATGCCGACCCGGTGGTCTTCGGCGCGGCGGTGGCGGCCCGCACCAAGCGGATAACTATTGGCTTCGCGGTAGTGCAGATGGCCTTCCACCACCCGGTGAAGCTGGCGGCCCAGACGGCGCTTCTCGACAACCTGAGCCACGGGCGGCTCATCGTCGGGACGGGGCGCGGCTCGGCTTACAACGCCTACGAATACATGGGATTTGGGGTGAGCATGGAGGAGGGGAGGCAGCGGCTGGCCGAGGCCGAGGACCTTCTGCTGAGGTCCTGGACGGGCGAGGACGTGGACTACCAGGGCAAGTACTGGCAGGTGAAGTTTCCGCTGATGCGGCCTCGTCCCTTTCAGAAGCCCCACCCGCCGCTGGTGAGGGCCTGCCTGGGCCGCGATTCGATGTTCGAGATGGCGAAGATTGGGCGGCCGGTGCTGATGGGCGTGGAGACGCCTGAGGAGTTCAAGTTTCGCCTGGATACCTACCGGGACATCATGCTGTCGTCGGGGTTTAGCGAGGAGGCGGCGGAAGGGGCGCTGGACGAGACGTGGGCGCGGAAGTCGCTTTACGTGGCCGACAGCGACGCCGAGGCCCAGGAGGCGTTGCCGCACTTCATGGCGGAGCGGCGGCACATTCGCGAGGCGCGGGAGAAGCACAACCCCAAGGACTATCCGGAGGCTATTCCTGCACCACCCCAGGGCGCCAGCGACCCGTCGAAGTTTTTAATCGTCGGGTCGCCCAGGACGGTAGCGGAGAAGATAGCGGAGCTTAAAGACGCCGGCGTGCGGAACATGCTGCTGGGAATGACGCCGGGGGAGATGCCGAGGGATAGGGTGGCGAAATCGATGCGGCTGTTTGCAGAAAGGGTGATGCCGAGGTTCCGCTAGCCCTTCAGACCAAAACTCTTGCCTGCCAGCTCGGCGATGTAGCTGCCGATGGCGAGGGAGGAGGTGGCGCCGGGCGAGGGGGCGTTAAGGACGTGGATGGCGCCGGGGCTTTCTTCGATGAAGAAGTCGTCCAAGAGGACGCCTTTGCGGCTGACCGCCTGGGCACGGACTCCGGAGCCGCCGCCAACGAAGTCGCTGTCCTTGACGTCAGGCACCAGGCGCTGAAGGTCTTTCACGAACACGCTCTTCATTAGCGAGCGGTGCATCTCGCCCATGCCGATGCGCCAGTACTTACGCGACATGCGCCAGAAGCCAGGGAAGGTGAGGGTAGCCATGGCTTCGGCCACGTTTATCTTGGACCTAGTGTAGCCTTCTCGCGACCAGGCCAGGACGGCGTTGGGGCCGGCGTCCACCTCGCCGGTGACGCGGCGCGTGAAGTGGACGCCCAGGAAGGGAAATCGGGGGTCCGGCACGGGATATATGAGGCCCTTGACCAGGTGGTGGCTTTCGGGCCGGAGGAAATAGTATTCGCCGCGAAAGGGGAGGATGCGGACGTTGGGCGGCACACCCATCATGGCGGCCACCTTATCGCAATAGAGGCCGGCGCAGTTTACGAGGTGCTTGGTTTGGACAGTGCCTTTCGACGTGGTGAGGGATAGACCGCCGTTGACGTGGTTGATGGCGGTGAGTTTGTGGCCGGTGAGTATGGAGCCGCCCGACATCTTGAAGTCCTCGGCGTAGGCGGCGGCTACTGCCTTATAATCGACTATGGCGGTCTTGGGCACCAGCAGAGCTTTTACGCCGACGGCGTGAGGCTCAATCTCCTTCAACGCCTCGCCGCTGATGATTTCCATCCCAGGGACGCCGTTGGCGGTGCCGCGCTTGTACAGCTCTTCCATTCGGCCAAGCTGCGACTCGTCGGTTGCGACGACTACCTTGCCGCACTCCTCGTAAGGTATGGCGTGGTCACGGCAGTATTTCTTCAAAGCGTCCACACCCGCAACGCAGAACTTGGCCTTCTGAGAGCCGGGCTTGTAGTAGATGCCGGAATGAATAACGCCGCTGTTGTGGCCCGTCTGGTGGAAGGCCAACTGCTCTTCCTTTTCCAGCACAGCGACACGCGTTTTGGGGAACCGTCGCGTCAGGGCGCGGGCTGAGGCCAGGCCGATGATGCCCGCCCCTATGACAACGACTTCAAAGTCCAGCGACGCCATAGGCTAGGCCAGCTTGAAGGGGATCTCCAACTCCCCGCACATGTCCTTCAGCCACTTGATAACATCCTTATGGATGGGGATGCCCTTAGCCTGCCGCTCCTTCATCGTCTCCCATTCGACCTGGCCGGGGACCAGCACACGCTCGTGGCCCGGGGCCGGCGGGGTAGACTTGAGGGTGATAACGAAGTCGTCCATCATCTTCTTGAAGTCTTCCAGGTCGGTGAAGGCGTCGATGCGGTAGGCGGCTACCATGTGATAGTAGTAGGGGCGGCCGGGGAAACTGTCGAAGCCGCCGCCGGAGAGGATGCCCGTCAGCACCGTTACCATGGCGCCGAGGCCGTAGCCTTTGTGGGAGCCGCCCTCTCGGGTGCTGCCCAGGGGCAGCAGGGACGGGTGGTTGGTGTCGGGCGGGTCGGCCTCCTCCATAACGGGCGCGCCGTCAGGGCCGGCAAGCCAGCCGGGAAGGAGCTTGCTGCCGTTGCGCCGCGCCACACCGACTTTGTTGCCGGCGATGACGCTGGTGGCGCCGTCGTAGACAAAGGGGAGCTGGGTCTTGCCTGGCGCCGCCAGGCAGATAGGGTTGGTGCCTAGGCGAGGCACCGCGCCAAAGGTGGGCACTACCGACGGCCCGGCGCAGGTCATGGCGACGCCTATCATATCGTGGTCCAGGGCCTTCATGGCGTGGTAGGCAGCCATTCCCATGTGCCGCCCGTTGTGCATTGTCACCATGCCCACGCCGGACTTCTTGGCCTTCTCAATGGCTATCTCCATAGCTTGCGGCGCGATGATGATACCCAGGCCCCGGTCTGAGTCGATGTTGGCGGTGGCCTCGGTCTGGCGGGTGACGCGCCACTTGGGCTTGGGGTTGGTGACGCCCTGGCGGTACTCGCGCACGTAGGTCTTGAACTGGCCGGAGACGCCGTGGCTTTCCACGCCCCGGAGGTCCGTCAAGGTGAGGACGTCGGCGCCCAGCCAGGCCTGGTCCTTGGGCACCTCCAGGCGCTCAAAGATGGCCTGGACCGTGTCGCGAAGGCTATCGGCTTTTACTCTAACAGCCTGGGCGTCGGAGGTATGGAACTGCTTAAGCATGAGTCTCCTTCATCAGCTTTTCGATTGGCATGAATGAGGGGCAAGGGCGCAAAAGGACCCTGGCGGCGCGGGCTAGTCCTTGAATTTGAAGGGCCATCAGATAGGAGCGCGTCTAGGTGGAGCGGACGAACTTCTGTACACGACGCCCCTCCAGCACCTCGCTGACGTAGATGTCGCCGCGGGCGCAGACCCAGATGCCGTGGGCGCCAAAGAACTCGCCGGGCTTGTGGCTGCGGGGCTTGTCCTCGCCCCACCGCGCTAGGAGGTTGCCCTTCAAATCAAGGATACTTACGCGGTCGCCCAACTCCGACACGTAGACGGTGTTGGAGGGGTCAATGTAGATGTCCGTGGGCTGCTTAAAGCCGGTCCACTGGGTAATGTAACGGCCCTCCGGCGTGAAGACCTGGATGCGATGGTTCTCGCGGTCGCAGACCAGGACCCGCTCGTCCTTGTCTACCCAGATGCTGTGGGGCAGGTGGAACTGGCCGGGGCCGGTACCGGGCTCGCCCCAGGACATGAGCAGCTTACCGTCAGAGGAGTACTTGTGGACGCGGCTGTTGCCGTAACCGTCGGATATATAGACCTCGCCGCGCTTACCGAGGGCAACTTTAGTGGGGCGGTTGAAGGGGCCGGCGGCGCGTTTCACGGTGCGGTCCTTTTCAGAATAGCCGGTATCGGAGGGCCGGCCCTTGGCGCCAAGGGTCATCTGCAGCTTGCCGTCGGAGGAGAACTTGAGTACCTGATGCAGGTCAGTATCCACCATCCAGTAGGTGTTGTCGGGCGCGATGGTGATACCGTGGGGGCTGGCGAACTGGCCCTGGCCCCAGGCCCGGAGGAACTTGCCGTTCATGTCGAAGACCTGGATGGGGTGCTTGCTGCGGTTGAAGAGGTGGACGTTGCCCTGGGAGTCGGTGGCGACGCCCGCCACCTGGCCGAACTCATACCCCTCAGGCAGCTTTCCCCAGCCTTCGACTACTTTGTAGCTATATTTACCGGTCCCCACGCTGACCATAAACCCTCCTGCTCGCCCGCCAAGTACGCCTAATTGTGCAGGCGCTGGTAGTGTACCCCAGTAGAAATGAAGGGTCAATGAGCCTATGGTCAGCCCGCTTTTGCTAGACTAATGCTATGGCTGACGAGAAGAAAAAGCCGGCCGTCTATTACGACGGGGAGTGCAAGTTCTGCGCCGCCAGCGTAGGGCTTGTTAAGGGCCGCCAGGAAGATGAATCGATGGAGTATCGGCCCTCCCAGGGCATTGAGCAACTGCCCGCCGGACTGACGCGCCAGGACGTTCATCGACAACTCTGGCTAGTGTTGCCGGACGGTCGCAAATACGGTGGCTTTCATGCGGTGCGACGCCTGGCCTGGCGAAGGCCCTGGTTTTGGCCTCTGGCGGCGCTGTTATGGCTGCCGGGCATGGGCTGGCTCGGACCCGTGGTCTATCGATGGGTGGCACGAAACCGGTACAGGCTTGGGGGCGTCAGGAAGTCCTAATCCTGCCTATGCACCTCAACCTCGAAGGTGTAAGCCTGCCCGCCCGCCCTGACCGTCATAGAGCGCTTCAAGCCGGCATGCCCGATGGGAAACCTCTCGGTCTCGGTCAGAGGCGTCCCCGAGTCGTCAGTGACCAGAAGCGCCGCGCCCTCCACAGCTATTGTAACTCTGGACACGCCGCCCGCCTTGATGCCCTCGACGTGCCGCTTAAACTCCAGCACCAGCTCCTCGCGCTCGGCCAGCAGCGCCTGGGCCTCATTCAAAGTCACAGCCTTAAAGCTGACCTTGTCGCCGGGAAGCGCCTGGGCCAGCTTGCCTATATCCGTGGTTATAATGGCCGCGATTTTGGTGTAGCCGCCGGTAGTGCCCCGGTCCGCCATCAGGACCACGGGTTGGCCGCTGCCAGGAACCTGGACCGCGCCGAAGGGCGCGCCGTCGGAAATGATATCTCCGCTTTTAACGTGCTGAATGCCCTCTCCTTCCAGCCGGATGCCCACCCGGTCCGACTGCCGGCTGACCGTGTAGGTGGAGCTAAGGAAGCTGGCGATGCCCTGGGGGGTGAAGGCGTCCTCCTGGGGGCCCATGATCACTCGCAGCAGATGTAGATGGCCGAAGGCGGGCATAAGGGCTTGAGGCAGCTTGCACCCTCGGCTCAGGGGGCCGGGGCCTTGGAGGGCGGATAAACGGTCGCCTGGCTTGAGGATGCGTCCTTTATATCCGCCGATGGCGGAGCGGGTATAGGTGGAGCGGCTGCCCATGACCACAGGCACATCGACGCCGCCGGGAACAGCCAGGTAGCAGCGCATCCCCGCCTGCGGGCCGTCGAAGGTCAAAAGGCTGCCTGCCTTAATTTTGACGATTCGCCACATCTGGAAGGGCTGGCCGTCGACGCGGGGGCGGAGATCGGCGCCGCCCAGCACAACAGCGGTGTCGGCCAAAAACTTCAGCTTGGGGCCGACCAGGGTTATCTCCAGGCCGGCGGCATCCTCCGGGTTCCCTATCAGGAGATTGGCAAGGCGCAGCGAGTGCGAGTCCATGGCTCCGGAAACCGGGACGCCGTAACGCTGGTAACCGTACCGGCCCAGGTCCTGGACCGTAGTGTGCAGGCCGCCCTCAATAACCTCAATGATTTCCACGACTAGTCCTTGGCCTCGATTTTCACCTGATACGTCCCTTCATCGACCTGCTTTTTGACCCGCGCGTACTCGCCGGCGTCGATGGCGACAAATCGAATATAGTCCCCGGGCTCCACCAGGGAGGGCTTGTCGCGGCTGGCGTCGAAGAACTTCAGCGGCGTGCGGCCCAGGATCTGCCAGCCGCCGGGCGTCTCGGTGGGATAGACGCCGGTCTGTTTTTCCGCCAGGGCCACGGACCCCGCCGGCACCGCCGTCCGAGGCGTCTTCAATCGAGGCGTCGCAATGCGCTCCGACATGCCGCCCAGGTAAGGATAGCCTGGCGAGAAGCCGAGCATATACACCAGATAGTCGGCGCTGGAATGTATCTGGATAACCTCGTCGGTCGACAGGCTATTGTGCTTAGCCACAACCTCCAGGTCCGGCCCCATGTCGCCGCCGTAGAGGGTTGGCACACGTACAACCCTGGCCTTGCCGCGAGCCGCGCCTTCCAGCAGCGAGCCGTGGAGGGCGTGCAGTTTCTTCTGGAGGTCTGACGCCGCGATGACCGAAGGGTTGTAGTAGACCAGAAGGGAGCGGTAGGACGGCGTGAGGTCTACAACGCCGTTGACGGCTTCCTTTTCGACGGCGCGTGCCAGGTTGTGCACCATCCGATTTACGTGAGGGCTAATGCTGTTGCCCAACTCGACCACCAGGGCGCTGTCGCCCGCGGGTATATATCGAGGGCTGGGAAACACGGCGGCTAGACCAACTGGGCCATAGGAACAATCTGGACGCCCGACTTCAGGAGAGTATCCTTAACCTTCCTAGCCATCTCCACCGCCCCTGGGGTATCCCCGTGAAGGCACAGGCTGTCGGCACGCATGTCGATTTCCTTGCCGTTGATGGATGTGGCCTTGCCTTGCGTGACCATTCGGACGCTGCGCTTTACCACCTCGTCCACGTCATGAATGACCGCGCCGGGCTTGGTGCGGGGCACCAGAGTGCCGTCGTCGTTGAAGGCGCGGTCGGCAAAGGCCTCGCGGGCCACCCGCAGGCCCATTTCGTGGGCCAGGCCCACCCACTGGGACCCCGCCAGGGCCACGATTATCATGTCAGGGTCGGTGTCCTTCACCGCCTGGCAGATGGCCCGGGCTAACACCAGGTCCTTCACGGCGGCGTTGTACATGGCGCCGTGAGGCTTCACGTGCTGCAGCTTCTTCTTCTTGGTGAAGGCCTGGAGCGCGCCAATCTGGTAGGTCACGTCTGCCTTGGCCTCTTCCGGGCTTACCGCCATGAACCGGCGGCCGAAGCCCATAAGGTCGGGGTAGCTGGGCTGGGCGCCGATGCCGACGCCGTGGGCTTCGCATAGGCGCACAGTGCGCTCAATAGTCAGCGGGTCGCCGGCATGGAAGCCGCAGGCCAGGTTGGCGGAGGTGATGTACTTGGCCAGGTCGTCGTCAAAGCCCAGCTTGTACATCCCGAAGCCTTCGCCCATATCCGCGTTGAAGTCTATTTTAATAGCCACTGCACGGCTCCTTCACTGGAAGTGAATTGGCGGACGCCTAGTTTGCACTATTATAATGACATCTCAACGCTAGGCAACGCGCGGTTATCCCATAAAGCGCAAAGACCCCTTGAGAATTCCACAGGAAAACTCTTGCTAACGCATGGAACGAAAACCTAGACGGCTAAAGGTCAAAATCGGCGAACGATGGTACGTCGTCGAGGTTGAACGCCTGGATGCTAATCCCATCCAGGTTATCGTAGACGGCGAGACCCTGGAGGTAGACGTGGGGGACTTGGTCCCTTCCAGCGCCCCCGAAGCCGAGGGTGCTGGACAGGCGGACATTGCCTCAGACCCGGGGGACGGCGACACGCTCCGCGCCCCCATGCCCGGCGTTGTTCTGCGTCTCAGCGTACGCCAGGGAGAGCAGGTAGCCCGGAACCAGATAGTGTGCGTCCTGGAGGCCATGAAGATGGAGGTCAATTTGCAGGCCCAGCGCGACGGCGTTATTAAAGCTGTCCACGTTAAGCAGGGGGAGAATGTTGTGATTGGACAGAGGATCCTGGATTTCGTTTAGCTTTCCTATTTTCCTTGGAGGTGACCAGTGTCCTTTGGAACTGTAGCGATTTTGAGCCCCGGCGATATGGGCAGCAATGTGGGGCGGGCGCTCCATCAGCACGGCTACCGCGTCATCACCAGCCTGGAGGGGCGAAGCCAGCGCACTCATGGCCTGGCTAAAAAGGCAAGGATAGAGGATGTAGGATCGCTCGAAGACGTGGTCACGCAGGCGGATATCGTCTTATGTATCATCGTCCCGTCCGAGTCCGTGAGCCACGCCTGGCGAGTGGCCCGCGCCCTGCGTCGCACCGGCGCGACGCCTTACTATGCCGACTGCAACGCCGTATCGCCCCAGACCGTCCAGTTGTCCGAACGCATAATTGCCGACGCCGGCGGCAGGTTCATCGACGCCTCCATCATCGGCGGCGTACCGCGGGAGGGCGCAATGCCCCGGTTTTACGTGTCGGGCGGCCACGCTCCGGTCATGTCCGAGTTCGATGGCAAGGGGATACTGATCCGCAACGTCGGGGACAAGGTGGGACAGGCCTCCGGCATTAAGATGTGCTTCGCCGGGATGACCAAGGGCACCACAGCCCTCCACATCGCTATACTGTCGGCGGCTATGTCGCTAGGGCTGTGGGAGCCGCTGATTATGGAGCTGGAGTACAGCCAGGCGACGGTCTTGCAGTCTATGAACCGGTGGATACCGCCGCTGCCGGCCAAGACCCTGCGATGGGTAGGCGAGATGGAGGAGATAGCCGCCACCTACGAGTCGCTGGGCGCGCCGTCGCACTTCCACCACGGCGCCGCTGAGGTGTATCGAATCCTGGGAACCACGCCTTTCGCGGAGGAGCGGGCGGAAACGGTGGACAAGGGCCGCACGCTGGAGGACACCATCCGCGCCTTTGTCGAGGGGATGGGGAAGGATGGCGCGTCGACGGGATAGCGGGGCATGGCGCGGGCGTATCTCTTGGATACCTGTGGAGATTGGTGATAACCTGTCCATAAATAATTATGAGCGCGCGAGTCAAAAAGGCTAACAGAATGGATTATACCTCCCGAAGGGTGAACCTTTTCACCGAGTCCATCATCCGAGAGATGACCCGTGTCAACAACCAGCACAACGCCATCAACCTGGCCCAGGGCTTCCCGGACTTCGACCCGCCTAAAGAGCTTATCGAGGCCGCCAAGACCGCCCTGGACGGCAACTTTAACCAGTATGCCATTACCTGGGGCGCGCCCCGCCTGCGGCAGGCTCTGGCGGAAAAGTTTGCCTGGTACAACGGCGTCGAGGTACACCCGGATAAGCACGTAACCATCGCCTGCGGCGGGACTGAGGCCATGCTGGCCGCCGTCCTGGCCGTCATAGACCCGGGCGACGAGGTTATTATTTTCGAGCCGTTCTACGAGAACTACGGCCCGGACTCGCTGCTGTCCGGCGGCAAGCCGGTCTACGTGTCGCTGCGGCAAGTGGGCGATTCCTTTCAGTTCGACCGCGACGAGCTCCGCCGCGCCTTCTCCAAGAAGACCAAGGCTATTATCATCAACACGCCCCACAACCCCACGGGCAAGGTATTTTCTTACGACGAGCTGGGTTTCATTGCGGAGCTTTGCCAGGAGCATGACGCCCTGGCTATCACCGACGAGCCTTACGAACACATTCTCTTCGACGGCGAGAGGCATTACAGCATCGCGTCGCTGCCGGGGATGGGGCATCGCACCATTACCGTCAACAGCATGTCCAAGACCTACAGCGTCACGGGCTGGCGCATCGGCTGGGCCATCTGCCTGGACGAAAAGGTATCGGTGGCCATAAGGCGCGCCCACGATTTCATCACCGTCGGCGCCGCCGCGCCGCTCCAGGAGGCGTCCGTCACCGCCTTTCGATTCCCCAGGAGCTATTACGACACGCTGGCCGCCGACTACACAGTGCGCCGCGACGCCATGCTCTCTATCCTGGGCGAGATGGGCTTCGACTACATCACGCCCAAGGGCGCCTATTACGTGATGACCCGCTACCCGGACTGCGGCTACACGGACGACATGAAGTTCTCTATATTTTTGTCCAGCAAGGTGGGCGTGACCCCTGTGCCCGCCAAGGCCTTCTACCATGACGCGGACCTGGCAAAACCCTATATCCGCTTCGCCTTCCCCAAACGGCCCGAGACCTTCGCCAGGGCGCGTGAGAAGCTGTCCAACCTGGCGCAGTACCGCAGAAGCTAGAAGCCGTCGCTCCAAGCGGGCGGACGGCTTCTAGGACGCATCCCAAGTTTTATAAGCGGCAAGGCTGCGCTCCCACCCTGCCTAACAGCTAGTTAAGGCTGACTAGACATTAAGTGTAATCAGGCAAGCGGTTGTGTCATTGCACAAATACTTATTAAAGCGGTAGAGACACGCTGCGGACGAAGGTAGAGTGTACTGACACTCATTTAGAATCCGTATTGGACCTACGGGGGCGGTGTGGCGGAGGTATTGGTGGCAAGGTTTGCTCAATTCACAAGTGAAAAAGATTTGGTTCGTGACGTCCAATTGCTTTCTTCCCACTTGAACTCGTCCCGCCTTCTTTCTCCTAAGATCAAGTGGGGATTGTTCATTCAGGAGCTGGAGCTTTCCGAGCAGCGGGATGCTGAGTACGGCTCTATGCTTCACGAAATTGTCGAGATGCTGGAAGAGATTGAAGACGACATGACGGAGATCTTAGCCCGTGTCGAAACCCTGAAGCGCCTTATGGGCGCGACAATGACCTCGCAGCCAGGCTAGGCGTTATCCGATTGTTGCTCTGACGCCTCTGATTTGGCCGCCCCTACTAGATTACCACCCCGCATAACATCGGCGCCCATTGGCAGGGCTAAAACCGACCCGCGCAAATTAAGCCGCCGCAGTCCATAAACTCAGACCCATCGTGGGAAAGAGCCTACGCAGATAAAAGACAGGTAGAAATGGTACCTACCGCTTGACCTGCTGCTAAGCGGAAAGGTGCCCTATTCAAAAATTCCAGCTAATGAATGTAACCATTGAAGTCACTCAATTGGACAATGGAAGAGCCCGCGTTCGATAGGAATAATTAGACAGGAGATGCTAAACCAATATAAGAACTCGAACAGCGGCGGCAGGCATAGACGCAGGCTGGCGGACAGCAAGGAGGGACTGCGGTCTCATAATGGTATGAGCAAGGAAGTCGAAACAGACCGGCTGGCTGCCAATATAACCGAGGGGAACTCCTCCGGGTCGCTCAATCTGCTCATTGTGGACGACCACAGGACTACCGGCCTGACCTTGAAAGCCGTCCTGGAACGCGAAGGGTTTCATGTCTGGTACGCCTCGGACATTTCCGCGGCTAACAACCTGATAGAAAGAAAAGATTTCAGCATAACCATTGTGGACATGGACCTGGATAGGCACAGCGGCCTGGAAGTCATGCGCACTTTGAAGACTCAGCAGCCCCGGTGCAGGGCCATTGTCCTCACCGGCTTTCCATCAGTGGGAGCAAAAGAGGTGGCCTTCCGGGAAGGCGCCATAGGTTTTCTGGTCAAGCCCTGCGACCTGACGGATCTGATTAAGACCATTGAAAAGGCTTTAAAGTCGTCACGGTCCAAGTCATAGGGTTCTATCGCTAACAAAGCAGGCCGCGACGCCGGCATCGCTTTAGCCCGCCGACTCAAGCTCAATTATTCTGTTCAACTCATAAAAACTGCCGGCAGGTGGGAGCAGGCCGCCGCAGGTGATATAGTAGGCCTCCACACTCTTGAGTACACCACATTCCGCCGTACACCGGGAGGCCCTCCGTGCTTAACGTTCCTATCAAGGTAAAGCTGGACGAAAGCAAACGTTTACTGGAGGAGGCGCGGCGGTACGCCCCTGCCGGCGTGCAGGGCGACGGGCGATGGTACGAGCCTTTCCCCATCTTTATCCAACGCGCCCAGGGGTCTCAGATATGGGACGTGGACGGCAACGGATACATCGACTACCACGGCTCCTATGGCCCCGCCGTCCTGGGCCACAACGACCCGCGGGTCAAGCAGGCCATTCTTGAAACCCTTGATAACGAGGGCGTCCTCTTCGCCACCCCTCATCCCAAAGAGGTGGAACTGACCAGGCTCTTTGCCGAGCTTGTGCCCTGCGCCGAAAAGACGGTCCTTTGCGGCGGGGGCGGCTCCGATCCCATGTACCACGCCGTCCGCGTGGCCCGCGCTTATACCGGCAAGACTAAGATTATGAAGTTTGAGGGCGGGTACCACGGCTGGCACGACTACCTCCTGGCTAGCGTGCGGCCCGACCCCGCGAAAGTCGGCCCCGCCGACGCTCCCCATACCGTCCCCATCTCCGCCGGCGCGCTAAAAGAGACGGTGGACAAGATCATCGTCGCGCCGTTCAATAACCAGGCGGCCGTCGAAAAGCTGGTGCGTAAGCACAAAGACGACCTGGCGGCCATCGTCATCGAGCCTGTAAGCCACAGCGCGGGCTGTCTCATCCTCAAGCCCGATTTCCTCCAGTTCTTGCGAAAGATATGCGACCAGTACGGCATCGTGCTGGTCTTCGACGAGGTTATCACAGGCTTTCGGCATCACATCGGCGGGGCGCAGGCGGTCTTAGGTGTAACGCCGGACCTGGGAGTCTTCGGCAAGGCCATGGCCAACGGCTACGCCATCAGCGCGCTGTCGGGCAAGAACGAGATAATGTCCATGTTCGCGCCGGAGGGGCCGGTGTTCATGTCGGGCACCTACATGGGCCACCTGCTGGGCGTCACGGCGGCGCTCAAGACCATCGAAATCCTCCGTGACGGCCATGTGCACCGGCGATTATGGGATATGGGCGACCGCGTCACCCGCGAGGTCAACGCCGTCATCGACGAGCTGGACATCAACGCCAAATGCGTCAACTTCGGCTCCATATGGAACCTCTACTTCACTCGAAAGGTGGAAAACTACCGCGACATCCAGAACATGGCGTCGCAGCACAAGAACTACGAGAAGGACGTGGCCTACCGCAACACGCTGCTGAACGCCGGCGTCTACCTACAGCCCTACTACACCAGCAGGGGCTTTATATCGGCGGCGCATACGGATGAAGAGATTGCGAGGACTATAGACGTGACGCGGGACTTCCTGACGAAGCACCGGGAGGAGCTGAGGTAATAGGGCATCAAAGAATCATTAGAAGGCGGGGCGTGGAGGGAATCGAACCCTCCTGCGCTCCTCCCACGCTTCAACAGTATTCTACTTGCGATGGATGTTGCCTCTCCTGACAGTGGAAACAGTCACCAGACCGCCCCAGGAGCGCCGTCCCCGCCGCCAGGCAAACCATTAAGGTAGCTTGAATCATTAGTGTCACCTCCACGTTAATTTTCATTATGAATCTTAACGAGGCGGCTTCCACGAAGCAGGCTGAGACTACCCATCCACCCACAAGAAGAATACCTAACCGTGGATAAATCCAGCGAACGAGTGATAGCCGCTACTCCCCCATCCTGTACCTTTTCACTGCATTCTCGCAGACAATCTTTCGCAGGGTCTTCTTGGGCAGCATGCTCATGGTCTCTTTAATGACCTCCTGGCTGCCCGGCCAGACGCCGTCTGGGTGGGGGTAGTCGCTGCCCCACATGAGATTGTTTTCGCCGATGTGCTCCGCCATATAGCCGACGCACGGGTCCTTCTGGAAGGTTGTCGCGCCCTGGCGGTACCAGTACTCGCTGGGCTCCAGGGACAGGCGCGGATTGAACTTCTCGTCCAGGTACTGGTCGTGGTACTTGATGTCCATGCGCTCGATGATGAAGGGCACCCAGCCGGCGCCGCACTCGCCGAGGACGAATTGGAACTCGGGGAAGCGGTCGCAGGCGCCGCTCATGATAATACTCACAAGCCACTCGGAACCGGCCAGCTGCTCCAGGGGCAAGTGTACGCCCTGGTAGGCCAGCTCATCCTGGGTGGGGTTCACCTTGGCGAAGGCAGCCTTGGCCTCCTCGCCCGGGTTGGGGCCGGGCACCTGAATCCCGCCGCCGCCTATGTGGAACGAAATGGGCATGTGGCACTCCGCTGATGCTTTCCATAGCGGGTCCCAGTAGCCGTCGCGCAGGTATATAGGCCGGATGGTGCCGGTCACATAGAGGTCGACGCCCCGAAGGCCCAGCTTGGAGGCGCGGCGCACCTCGTCGCCGGCCAGGGCGGGGTCGTGGATGGGGACGCAGGCCAGGGCGTACCACCGGCCTGGGGCCTGACGGCAGAATTTGGACACCCACTCGTTATATATGCGAAAGGTGTGGGTGAGGACTTCGGGGTTCTTAATCCTCATGCCGGCGGTGGTCATTCCGTAAAGCACCTCGGCGTCGACGCCGTCGCGGGCCATGTCCTCCAGGCGCAGCTTGGGGTTGATGGGGCGGGGCGGGCCTTCGTAGAAACCCGCCTCGTAGAGCTTATCTACGGTCCGATTGCGGCCCCGTCGGGGCGCGGTAAAGCCGAAGCCCATGCCGCCGTAGACGCCCAGCTCCCGGCCCTCCGTCACCCATCGTCCGCCTTTATCCGTCTCCACCACCTGCGGCATGACGTCTTTTAAGTGGGAAGGCCCGTTCTTGGTAAAGAGGTCGCCAGGCAGCCAGCTCATGTCCACGTGGGAGTCACCGGAGACTAGGTTGTACTGCATTTCGCCCTCCTTTGGCCTTATTTGCGACAATATATCACAAAGCCGACCCTGATTTGATATAAAACGTGGTTGGCTGGCTTTTTGACAGGCACATGCATCTTGAACGCTAGCCGCGCACGCGTTAACCTGTCATAATCCATGGTTAGGAGTTTTTGATGTCAGTACAGTTGAGCGACAGAGGCTTTACTTACGAGGTGGCCCAGGGATGGGGCAGGTTGCCTCTTGGGTGGAGCTTCAGGGAGGTGGCGGCGGTAGGCGTGGACTCAAAAGGCAACGTGTATGCCTTCAATCGCGGCGACCACCCTATGATCGTATTCGACCGGCAGGGCAATTTCGTCAAGTCCTGGGGCGAGGATATCTTCAAACGCGCCCACGGCGTGACCATGGGCGTTGACGACACTATCTGGTGTACCGACGACATGGACCACGCTGTCCGTCAATGCACTTTCGACGGCAAGGTGCTGCTGACCCTGGGCGCGCCGGGAAAGCCTTCGGGGTTTTACAGCGGCAAGCCCTTCAACCGATGCACCCACATAGCCATTTCTCCCGTAGACGGCTCAATTTTTGTCGCCGACGGTTACTGCAACGCAAGGGTCCACAAGTATTCGCCCAAAGGTAAACTGCTGAAGTCCTGGGGCGAGTCCGGCACCGACCCCGGCCAGTTCAATATAGTCCACAACATCGCGGTGGACCGGGAAGGCTACGTGTATGTGGCCGACCGCGAGAACCAGCGCATCCAGGTCTTCGATTCCAATGGCCTTTTCGAGACCCAGTGGGTGGATATGGCGAGGCCCTGCGGCCTTTATATAGACCTGTCGGACGAAGACCAGTTGTGCTACATCGGCGAGCTGGGCACGGCCATCGGCACCAACGAGGGCGCTCCCGGCCTGGGACCCAGGGTGTCCATCTACAATCTCAGCGGCGAGCTCCTGGCGCGCCTAGGCGACACCGGCCCCGGACTGGAGGACGGCAAGTTCATCGCGCCCCACGGCGTGGCCCTGGACCCCAACGGCGACATCTACGTGGCCGAGGTGTCCTGGACCAACACCGGCAGCAAGATGACCCCACCCCGCGAGATTCGGAGCCTCCAGAAGCTCAAAAAGGTCAAGACGCCGTCTATGCGCTGAGTAGCGGCCGGGGGAGAAAAGCATGGTTAAAGTCCTGGTCGTCCAAGGCGCGGGCATGAACATGCGCGGCAAAGCCCAAATCGATATCTTTGGAACTGACACGCTGGACCAGATAAATGCGCGCATTCGAGACTGGGCCAAGGGCCTGGGCATCGAACTGGAAATATTCCATTCGAACATCGAGGGCGAGGTGGTGAACAAGCTCTACGCAGCGCACGACTCCGGCGTGGATGCCGTGGTGATGAATCCCGCCGGATACACCACGGGCACTGGGCCGCTGCTGGGCGCCATCACTCAAATCAAATGTCCCGTTATTGAAGTCCACGCCTCCAACCCGTCAGCGCGGGGCACGGTTTCCCAGGTGCAGCGGGTGAGCAAGGGCCTGGTTTACGGATTTGGATATTTCGGTTACTATCTGGCGCTGCAGGCCGTTAAAGACCTGGCGTCTAAAAAGAAATAGCTTTACAGCTATGCATCAAATCTAGCTCAGGAAGTTTATGGACCAAAGTCAGGCACGAAAACGGTTTAGAAAGATACTAGAGCGGAAGGAGGTCATCTACCCCGCTTCCGTTTACGACCCCATCTCAGCCCGCATCGCCTTCGCCCTGGGCTTCGAGGCCGGCATCATGGGTGGCTCCCTGGCCTCAGCCTCAGTCCTGGCAGCACCGGACCTCATCGTCCTCACCCTCACTGAACTGGCCGACCACGTTAACCGCACCACCCGCGCCGCGGACATCAGCCTCATCGTCGACGCCGACCACGGGTATGGCAACGCGCTGAACGTGATGCGCACAGTACAGGAGCTGGAGTCAGCGGGGGCGTCGGCCCTGACCATCGAAGACACGGCCCTGCCCAAGCCTTTCCGGCAGAAGAAGGGCGGCGAGCTTATCGGCAAGGATGAAATGATCGCCAAGCTCAAGGCGGCGGTGGAGGCCAAACGGGACCCGGACCTGGTAGTGATAGGCAGAAGCAGCGCATTGCAGCACTGCCCGGAGCAGGCCATAGAGCGCATTGAGGCCTACGCCGGCGCGGGAGTGGACGCCCTGATGCTTATGGGCGCCACCAGCTATGAGCAGATAGCCGCCATCCACCACGCCACGGAGCTGCCCCTCATCATAGGTTACGTCACGCCCAAGACCGACGATCTAAAGAAGCTGGCCGATTGCGGCGTGCGCATAGCCCTGCGCGGCCACTTCTCCTTCTACGTGGCGGTCCAGTCTCTATACGATTCGATAAAGCACCTGAAGGACGGAGGCTCGCCGGAGGAACTGAAGGGGAAGATGGCTACGGAAGAGGTCATGAACATGGTCTTCCGCACAAAGGACTATAAGGACTGGCAGGAGAAGTACCTGAACTAGCCCGACAACTGATGCAAACAAAAAGGCCTCCGAACATATCGGAGGCCTTTGTAATTCATAGAGGCGGCTCTACTTCTTCCATTCCTTATCGGTGGGCCAGACGGTGTAGCTGCCCCGGCCCGCGCCCGCGGGGCCCTGGTCTCGCGCCTTCTCCAGCACCGGCGCCACCTTCTTGAAGTGGGGCGTCTGAAGGTGGGCGTCGAAGGCGGACTTGTCCTTATAGACTTCGTAGAGCCAGATGCGGTCCATGTGGTTGGCGTCCTGGATAACGTCGAACCGCAGGCAGCCCGGCTCGTTCTTCACCGACATCTGGGCGTCTTCGACAATGGCCTTCATGAACTCTTCGCGATGCTCTCGTTTGATCTGGATGGGCGATAGTATTACGTACATGCCGTTTCCTCGCAGACGATTTAGTTGTAAAACCGACCCATTTTAACAATCGGCAGGGCTGTCAACAATGGCTTGTCTGTTAGCCTCCGCCGCCGCCCTTGCCCAGACCCGGCTCCGTCATGCCGGTGGGGTCCAGCAATTTGTCCAGTTCTTTATCGGTCAGGCTGGTCTTCTGCTTGGCGACCTCTCGAATCGTCGACCCGCTGGCGGCCGCTGTCTTGGCGATGTCCGCCGCCTTGTCGTAGCCGATGGCCGGGGCGAGGCCCGTGGCCAGCATGAGGCCGCGCTCCACCATCTTCGGGCCGGTGTCCGTGGCCTTGAGGCCCTTGACGCACTGGTCGGCGAAGTTGTTGGCCGACGCCGCCAGCAGCGATATGGATTCCAGGAGGTTGTGCGCCGCCACTGGCATCATCATGTTCAGCTCAAAGTAGCCGCCTTGGCCGGCCTGGACCACCGTGGCGTCGTTGCCGATAACCTGGGCGGAGACCTGTATGACCGACTCGGCTATGACTGGGTTGACCTTGCCGGGCATGATGGAGCTGCCGGGCTGAACCTCCGGCAGGGCGATTTCGCCCAGGCCGGCGCGAGGGCCGGAACCGAGCCATCGAATGTCGTTGGCGATTTTGTACATGCTGACGGCGATGGTGCGCAGCGCGGCGCTGGCCTCCACCACAGCGTCTAGGGTGCACTGGGCCTGGAAGTGGTGCTGGGTCTCGCGGACTTTTATGCCCGTGGTCTGAGACAGCTTTTCGCAGACGCGTCGCGAGAACTCAGGGTGGGCGTTGACGCCGGTGCCGACGGCGGTGCCCCCCAGGGCCAGCTCCGACAGCTCTTCCTGGGCGTGCTGCAGCCGCTTCAGCGACAGCTTTATCTGACTGGCGTAGCCCTGGAACTCCTGGCCCAGCCGGACGGGCGTGGCATCCTGCAAATGCGTCCTGCCTGTCTTGATAATAGGCCAGAACTCCTTGCTCTTTTTATCCAGGGCTTGCTGCAGATTCTGGAGGGCCGGTATCAGTCTCTCCTTGATTTCGATAAGCGCGGCCAGGTGGATAGCCGATGGGATGACGTCGTTGGAGGACTGGCAGATGTTCACGTGATCGTTGGGGTGGACTTTGCGGGAGCCCAGGGGGTGGCCCAGGGTCTCGCCGGCGCGGTTGGCGATGACCTCGTTGGCGTTCATGTTGGTGGAGGTGCCGGAGCCGGTCTGGAAGATGTCGAGGACAAACTCGCGGTCAAAATTGCCGTCGGCGACTTCCTGGGCGGCCTTCACAACGGCCTCGCCGATAGTCTTGTCGAGGATACCCAGATCCATGTTCACCTGGGCCGCCGAGCCTTTAATCAGGGCCAGGGCGCGGATAAAGCCTCGAGAGAACCGGAGGCTACTGATGGGGAAGTTGAGGACGGCCCGCATAGTGGATGCGCCGTAATAGGCCTCGGCGGGCACCTCCATTGGCCCCATGGAGTCTTTTTCGATGCGAGTCTTTGCGGTCTTGGTGGTCATGCAGCGATACCCCTTCCAGGCGATTTATGTATGCGGGCAAAAGGATAACGCTTTTTCATGGGTTAGCCAACCATTGGCTCTAACTAACAAGCCTGCACACTTGTATCATTAAGTATCATCAGGTGTTCCGAAATGAAATCTACTATTTCAGTATGGCTATTCAGCTTAGTGCTGATTCTCTCTGTAGGGTGTGCTGAGAAGCCAGCTGCAACGTCAACGCCAACCCATACTTCCGCGCCACAAACAGCGACCCCCACGGCCTCTCCTACTCTCACGCCAACAGCTACCGCTACACCAAGCCTTTATGAAGGAACTGACCGAGAACGTAACTATGATCAGGCACAGCATAAGGACATGAACGAGCAGCTTGCAGAAATTGGTTCAAGGGTTCCTGAATTTGGTGGACTGTTTATGAGTGCAGACCAACGTGTTATTAACGTTTATTGGGTAGGGGAGCAAAAAAGTGGTGATATTCAAAGAGCTCAAGAAGCAATTGCAGATACTTTTGGAACCAAGAGGATTCCACAAGATGGAATCCGCTTAATACAAGGCGATTATACAATGGCCCAACTTTCTGATTGGTACTCAAAATTACGGACACAGAAGTTATGGCAGTATGGCGTTAATATGAAGGACTTAGACGAAAGTAAGAACCGGATATTCATAGGCACGGAAGGCGATAGCCCAAATGAAGCGGCAATAAAAGCCGTTCAAGAAATTCTTGCCAACCTTAACATTCCACGTGAAGCAGTCATCATAGAGCCAGCAGGAACGTTCAGTGCCCCACAGTGCCCACTTTCAGGGCCTTGTTGAGACTCTAGCAGTGCTTCAAATACAGATTGTACCTACCCCGCCCTCGCCTTCACGCCCACTAGCGGCCCTGAAACAACAACCCGCTCGTCATAATAAATCGGCGGATAGCAGGTGACCAGGCTGATGATGGCCGCCCCGCCGTCCTCGATGACCAGTTCGTTTTGATGGATGATTTTGCTGTCGGTGATGCGGTACAGGTAAGAGGCCTGGCCGTTCTCCACCTCTACATACACGGGTATGCCCTTCCGCAGCAGGCCAGCTATCTTGGGCAGGTTGGCAAAGACGTTGCCTTCGTCCCTGACCGGGCTTTGCAGGTGGCCGAAGAACCACGCCGTGCCCCTCTCGCCGGCATTGGCCGTCTCAGGGATGTGGCCCACCACGTCCTTGGGCGTCTGGTAGGCGCGGCTATCGCCAACGTTCTCGATTTTCAGGCCTTGCACCGTGGCTTCCATACTGATGGCGCGTATTAACATGCGGCTGGGCGGGTCTAAGGCGCCAACGACAGGGAGGGAGGTCGCGTCCACCGGCTCGTATCCATCCAGGGGCGGCGTCGGGATGTAGGCCTGGTGTTCGTCGTGCAACGGCTCCGCCCACAGGAGGGGGTTCAACACCTCGCCGGGGTAGAGGCCGAAGGACGCGATGGCGGCGTCGCTGGGCGAGGCTGACGGCGCATCGCCGCCGGAAGGCGTGGGCGCGCGGCCCCCGATAAGCCCGTCCGAGTTAGTGACGTCCACCGAGTCGCTGGGCAGCGAGACGTTAAGCTTGTCCAGACCCTGGTGCGCCTTCAACGAGTAGAGGAAATAGCCCCCACCGGCGGCCAGAAGCAACACGCCTATGGCCATAGCCGCCAGGACGGCCCTGGATTTCCAGGGATTTACCGCGGGCGTCTTTGCTTGACCAGGACCCAAATTAATCCTCCGGCGGGCCTAAAGGCGCGTCCGTTTTTTACGCGCCGGACGCGCCTGCCCACAGGAGAGGGTACGAGCGAAGGCGAGGGACTGGATGCGTTCTAAAGCGCCCTGTTAGGGGCGCTTTAGGAAGGTTACCGCATTCTGGGCGCATGGGCGGCGCCGCTGTTGATAGGCTCGTTGAGATAGATGTCGCCGTTGCGAATCTTTATATTGAAGCCACAGTCAGGATTTATACACACCCATGCCTTGTAGTGAACGGCAGCCCCCTGGCTACCGTAGTCCGAAAGCGGAACCAGCAGTCCTGTATTGCACCTCATGCACTGGGGTAGGGCCCTTTCTTCCACAATCCCTCCTAATCGCCTCGATGGTTTACCAAAGTCGTCGAAGTATAGCATCCACGTTTTCTGAATGACAAGTTAAAAGCAAGCGTATATGTAATAGATTTTCAGGCGCGCCTCAGCTTGCGTCCTGTGTCTGGCGTATGCGCTGGGGGCCGTCTATAATCAACCTCACGCCTACACGTGGGGCAATATTGTGATGGATGGGGGATTATCATGCCGACCCGCTCAAAATCAACAACCCTGGCATCCCTTCGACGCTCGGGTCACAAGCCCGCCAGCGTCAGGCAGGAGATGCGCAAGAACCTGGCGGAGAAGATCAAGAACGGCGAGAGGCTCTTTCCAGGCATAGTCGGCTACGACGACACCGTTATACCGCAGCTTGAGAACGCCATTCTGGCGGGCCAGGACATCATCCTTCTTGGAGAGCGAGGCCAGGCCAAGTCCAGGATTATCCGCCAGATGGTCTCCTTATTGAATGAAGAAGTCCCCGCCATAGCCGGCTGCGAAATCAATGACGACCCTTTCAACCCTATATGCACGCCCTGCAAAAACCGCATCGCTAAAGAGGGAGACAAGATAGAGATAGCATGGATCGCCCGCGACGAGCGGTACTCGGAAAAGCTGGCCACCCCCGACATCTCCATCGCCGACCTCATCGGCGAGGTGGACCCGATAAAAGTGGCCGAGGGCCGCTATCTGGCGGACGAGTACACCATCCACTACGGCCTGGTGCCCCGCACCAACCGCGGCATCTTCTGCATCAATGAGCTGCCTGACCTGGCGGAGCGCGTGCAGGTGGGCCTGTTCAACCTCATGGAGGAGCGGGACGTTCAGATAAAGGGCTATCGAATCCGCCTGCCGCTGGACATCTTCGTCGTCGCCACCGCCAATCCGGAGGACTACACCAATCGAGGCCGCATTATCACGCCTTTGAAGGACCGCTACGGCGCCCAGATACGCACCCACTATCCTCACGACACCAAAGACGAAATCGCCATCATGGACCAGGAGCGTTCCCGCTTCCTGAACGAAGACCAGGTTTTCATACCGCCATACTTCAAGGAGGTGATAGCGGACATCACCGCCCTGGCCCGCAAGAGCCAGCAGATAAACCAGCGCTCCGGCGTTAGCGTCCGCGTCTCCATCGCCAACCTGGAGACCGTCATCGGCAACGCCACCCGCCGCGCCCTTCGCAGCAACGAGGAGTGGGCCGTGCCGCGCATCAGCGATCTGCCTTACATTCAAGCCTCCTTCACGGGCAAAGTGGAGATGGAGTCTTTCGACGAGGGCAAGGAAGGAAAGATCATCGACGACCTGGTCAAGCGGGCCGTCCTGGGCGTCTTTGGCCGCCACCTGGATGTCAACGCCCTGCAACCCGTGGTGCAGTATTTCGAGGACGGAAAGTCCGTGGAGGTGGGAAGCCAGACGCCGGCGGCCCACTACGTGAAGCTGCTCTCCCAGGTGCCGGCCCTGGAAAAGGCCATCGCCAGGCTGGGGCCGGACAAGCGCCCCGAGGCCCAGTCCGCCGCCGTGGAGTTTGTCCTGGAAGGCCTATACCTGAACCGCAAGCTCAATCGTGAGAGCGTCAACGGCAGGACGCGCTACGGGGCCCTCACCGCCGCAGGCGCTCCCAGGCGTGAGAAGTAGGGCTGCAGGAATGGTATAATTCTATTGTAGTTTAGACCGGGTCTAGCTTTGGAGGCCTAGAGACAGATGAATACCGTTAAGACCGGCTTCTTCATGATGCTGCTGGGCGGTTTGCTGCTGGCCGTCGGATACCTGATGGGCGGCATGGGCGGCATCATCGTCGCCCTCATTTTCGCCTTCGTCCTGAACTTCGCCATGTACTGGTTCAGCGACAAGATCGCGCTCCGAATGGCCGGCGCCCACGAGGCCACGCCCGAAGCCGAGCCTGTGCTTCATTCGGTGGTCGATGAGCAGGTTGCCAAGGCTGGCATACCCAAGCCCAAAGTTTACATAATTAACAACGACTCCCCCAACGCCTTCGCCACGGGCCGCAGCCCCAAGCACGCTTCCATCGCCGCCACCACGGGCATCATGCGCATTCTCAATCGAGACGAGCTGGGCGGCGTCATCGCCCACGAGCTAGCCCACGTCGGCAACCGCGACACCCTTATCATGACCATAGTCGCCACTGTGGCCTCCGCCCTGGGCATGATTGCCTGGATGGCCCAGTGGTCCATGATATTCGGCGGCTTCGGCGGCCGGGACCGCGATGAGCGGGGAGGAGGCGGCGGGATTATCGGGATCGTTGGCCTGCTGGTCATCGCCATCCTGATACCGCTGATAACCACCATTATTCGACTCGCCATCTCGCGGACTCGCGAGTACCAGGCGGACGCCACCGGCGCCCGCACCTCCGGCACTCCTGAGGCCCTGGCCAGCGCCCTGGAGAAACTCCACATAGGTTCCAAGCGCAAGCCTATGGAGGCCAACACCGCCGTCGCCCATCTGTTCATCGTCGAGCCTATGCACAAGGGCGCAATGGGCTTCTTCAACGCCGACAGCCTGATGAACCTATTATCCACCCACCCGCCCATTGCGGAGCGGGTGAAGCGTCTGAGGGCAGTAAAGGAAGGATGGTAAGCCGCGCGTCGGCCCTGGTTACCGGCGGCGCGGGATTTATCGGCTCGCACCTGGTCGAACGCTTGGCGGGCCTGGGCCTTCGCGTTGCGGTGGCGGACGACCTCAGCACAGGCAAGCGGGAGAACCTCCCTACCCAGGCCAAGTTCTACCCTGCCTCTATCACCAGCCCTGACCTGGATAGGGTCTTCGAGGCCGAGAAACCCAGCATAGTCTTTCACAACGCCGCGCAGATTAGCGTCAGCGTATCAGTTCGAGAGCCGGCTAAAGACGCGGAGACTAACGTCCTGGGCATCCTTCGAGTGCTGGAGCTATGCCGCCGTTACAAGGTCGAGAAGCTGGTCTTCTCTTCCACCGGCGGCGCTCTGTACGGGGAGCCGGAATACCTCCCCTGCGACGAGGGACACCCCATAAATGCGCTCTCGCCTTACGGGACGTCCAAATACGCAGGCGAGCAGTATATGGAGCTTTATGGCCGCATCCACGGCCTCAAGTCCGTGGCCCTGCGATACGGCAACGTGTACGGGCCTCGGCAGGACCCCCACGGCGAGGCAGGCGTAGTGGCCATCTTCGCCAGCATGATGCTGGCGGGGAAGCAGCCCACCATTTTTGGCGACGGCCTCCAGGAACGGGACTTTGTATACGTGGACGACGTGGTGGAAGCCAACATTCTAGCCATGAAACCCGGCATAGCCGGCCACTACAATATCGGCACCGGAAACGGCGTCAATGTCAATCGTGTGTACAAGATCCTCAGCGCCGCCTTGGGATACAAATCGGAGGCCAAGTACGGGCCGCCCCGTCCGGGGGATGTCTACAAAATCGCCCTGGACGCCTCCAAAGCCCGGCGGGAGCTAGGCTGGTCGCCAAAAGTTGGCATCGATGATGGGCTGCGCCGCACCGCCGATTTCTTTCGAAAGGCTGTGGGCGTCCAGGCGCGGGTTTAAATCATTGGGAGGTCGCGATAAATGCAGCAGTATGACGTTATCATCTTAGGCGGCGGCGCCGCGGGCCTCAGCGCCGGCCTTTATACCACCCGCGCCATGCTCAAGACCCTTATCCTGGAAAAGCTGGGCTACGGCGGCCAGATCCTGGTCACCGACGTTATCGATAACTACCCGGGCTTCCCGGAAGGCATTAAAGGCCCGGACCTGGGCATTCTGATGGAGAAGCAGACCAAACGCTTCGGCGCGGAGATGAAGTTTGAGGAGATCACCGGCGTCTCCCGCCTCGACGCCAAGCTGAAGCAGGTCCACACCACTGAGGGCACTTATCACGCCAAGACCATCATCATCGCCGCCGGAGGCTCCCATCGAAAGCTGGGCGTTCCCGGCGAGGAGGAGTTCTCAGGCAAAGGCGTGTCCTACTGCGCCGTCTGCGACGGCAACTTCTTCAAGGGGCAGGACGTAGTGGTGGTCGGCGGCGGCGACGCGGCTTTAGACGAGGGGCTCTACCTGTCGGGCCTGGTGAAGCAGGTCACGGTAGTTCATCGCCGCGACGAGCTTCGCGCCAGCAAAATCCTCCAGGAGCGGGCCTTAAAGAACCCCAAGTTCAAGTTTCTATGGAGCCACGTGGTGGAGGAGATTAAAGGGAACGGACAAATGGACCGGGTGCAGGTCAAAGACCTCAAGTCCGGCAAGAGCTATGAGTATCCCGCCACCGGCGCGTTTATCTACATTGGTTTTGTGTCCAACACCGAGTTCCTGAAGGGCCAGGTGTCCCTGGACGAGACCGGCCACGTAAAGACAGACATAAACATGTCCACCGGCATCCCCGGCGTATTCGCCGCCGGCGACATCCGCTCCCAGTCCTTCCGCCAGCTAGGCAACGCCGTCGGCGACGGTATCGCCGCCGCGCTGTCCGCCTACAAGTACATCACCGAAGCCCATTAACCACGGCCCAGGCAATATAAAAGGCCCTCCGATAATCGGAGGGCCTTTTGATTTTTATTACGTATCGGCCTAGTGGCCGTGGCCTTCGTGACCGCCGCCGCCACATCCCCCAGCCCCGCAGCCGCACCCACCGGAGCCGCATCCGCCGCTGGCGGCCGGGAAGTCGGGGTTGGAGATGATGAAGCCGACGCGGGTAAGGTCTTCGACGAAGTCGATGGTGGCCTTGTCCAGGAAGGGGGCGCTGTCGGAGTCCACCAGGAACTTGAGGCCGTCGCGGTCAAGAGTCATGTCGTCGGGCTGGGTCTCATCCTCCATAGTGAGCATATACTGCACACCTTGGCCCTGGGGTATGGCGATAACGCGCAGGGCGGCCTGGGGCGTGCCTTCTTCCTTCAGGACCTCTTTAATCTTCTCCGCGGCAACACTGGTGACTTCCAGCATTAACCCCTCCTTTGATTCACATACCTGCACGTACAACCGTAGCAGGATTGCGTCAGCGTTGTCAATGGCTTTAGCGCTTTTTATCACACTATGCTGTTTATATCCTGGGCCCCTTCTATAATAGTAGCTAGGGGATGTGATAGATGGATGCGGTTGGGAAACTTCTGCTTATCGCGGGCGGGGTGATAGTCCTGGCGGGGCTGGCGGTGCTGCTCATGAACCGGCTGGGCCTTGGCCGCCTCCCAGGCGACATTGTAGTCCAGCGCGACAATTTCACCTTTTACTTTCCCTGGGTCACCAGCATTATAGTCAGCATCCTTTTATCCCTAGTCCTTATGATTGTCTTCCGCTTCTTTGTCCGATGACATAAGTAATCCCTTCGATACTTGTCTCTGCCCAACGGCCCCGATACAATCCAGCCAGTTAGCCCATCGAGGTCTGCCCTTGCCGCAACGAGTCGCCATCGTCGGTGTTGGATACACGCCGTTCAGGCCCGTGTCGCCGGAGGTCTCCTTCCGCGAGATGATCTTCGAGGCCGCGACTAAGGCCTACGAGGACGCAGGCATAACGCCGGCCCAGGTGGACACCTTTATGTCTGTGACCGAGGACTATATGGAAGGCACCGCCATCGCGGACGAGTATGTGCCCGACCAGCTCGGCGCCGTCCTCAAGCCCGTCCACACTATAGGCGCCGACGGCATCGCCGCCCTGGGCGCCGCCGCCATGCAGCTAGCCACCGGCGCCTTTAACGTCGCCGTCATTGAAGCCCACAGCAAGGCCTCCAACGTCCTCCGCCCCGCTCACATCGAGGCCTTCGCCCTGGACCCCGTTTTCATCCGTCCCCTGGCCTTCCATCCCCACTTCATCGCCGGCATGGAGATGCGGGCGTTTATGGAATCGTCCGGCCTGACGAAGGAGCAAATCGCGGCGGTGGTCGAGAAAAACCGACGCCGCGCCCTTCGCAACCCCCTGGCCGCCTACCCCGCGCGGGTTTCCGCCTCCGACGTGCTCTCCTCGCCGCCCGTGGCCGATCCCCTGCGCGAGCTAGAAGTCGCCCAGCGGGCCGACGGCGCTATCGTTCTGGTACTGGCGACGGAGGAAGCCGCCAAGAAGCTCAGCGGTACGGCAGTTTACATAAAGGGCGTCGGCTGGAGCCAGGACACGCCTAACCTGGAAGCCCGCGACTGGTCCCGCGCCCGCTACGCCGAGGCCGCTGCGCAGCGGGCCTACAAGATGGCAGGCGTTAAGAACCCAGTCCGCGAAATTGATTTCGCTGAGGTTGACGACGCCTTCGCCTACAAGGAGCCTCAGCACCTCACAGCCCTTGGCTTAAATGGCGCCAAGCTGCCGGTCAACGTTTCCGGCGGCAGCCTGGGCTGCGGTTATACCCACGATATGTCAGGCATTCGCAGCGTTCTGGAGTGCGTCCTCCAGCTTCGAGGCCATGCCGGCGAGCGCCAGTTAGACCGCGCCCGCGCCGGCCTGGCGCAGTCCTGGCGGGGCATCCCCACGGCGAGTGGGGGCGTAATGGTGTTGGGGAGATAAGACACTACCTAGATGGGCACTCAACGTCTTCCACAGGTAAACGGTGCAAGAGTTGTTCGGGCATTAAGAAGAGCAGGTTGGACTGTTCATAGAGTCCATGGTTCACATCATATGTTGGTGAATGCTAATAGACCGGATGTTACGATAGTTGTGCCAGTACATAACCGACCCGTCAAAAAAGGACTTTTATCAGACATCCTTGAGCAAGCAGGTCTAAGTATTAGTGAGTTAAAAGATTTGCTTTAGGTGAGAAAATGAGACTCTCATATACGGTACTACTAATTCCAGGTGAAGCGGATGAGGGAGGCTATTGGGTCAAAATTCCAGCCCTTCCTGGCTGTGTAACTCAGGGTGAAACCGTAGAGGAAGCGTTAAAAAATGCAGAAGAAGCGGTCCAGGGCTATATCCTCAGTCTGAAAGAGCGCGGGCTTCCCATTCCGGGTGAAAACGCCCAGACTACCGGGCTAATATCACTTGTCTCGGTTGAGGCGTAAACCTTGGCCTATAAATCCCGCGTAGCTGTCGTTGGCGCTGGACTCACCAAGTTCATGCGCCGCGCCCTTGAAACCCCCAAGGAGCTGGCCTTCGAGGCCTCTCGCGCCGCCCTGGACGACGCCGGCCTGCAAATCAGCGACATCGACTGTGTCGTCGGCGTGACGGCACCCGACGCCTTCGACGGCGTTCATATGAACACCGAGTATTTCGCCGACGGCGCAGGCGCCCACGGCAAGCCTTACATGCGGAGCTTCGTCGGCGGTGGCAGCGGTGTCTTTAGCGCTATCCACGGCTGGTACCACATCGCCAGCGGCTACTTCGACACCTGCCTGGTGGTGTGCGAGGAGAAGATGTCCTCGTCGCTGCCTCACCCTCAGGGTGCCTTCAACGCTATCTACGACCAGTTCATCGAGCGCCCTCTGGGGGTGAACCTTCTCTGGATCTTCTCGCTGGAAATGAACCGTTACATGAACGCCTACAAAGTTCCCATGGAGACCTTCGCGCGGGTAGCCCAGAAAAACAAGCGCAACGGCCTCGACCACCCCTCTTCCCAGAGAGGCATCGCCGGCGACTTCACTATCCAGCAAATCATGGAGTCGGAGGTCATGGCCTGGCCGGTGCATCGTCTAATGGTGTCGCCCATCAGCGACGGCGCGGGAGCGGTGGTGCTGGCGTCGGAGGAGTTCGTGAAAAAGCGCGGCCTCAAGCCTGTGTGGATTGAAGGCGTAGGCTGGAACCTAGACACCTCCTATTGGACGACTCGCGACTTAGCCTACCCTCGTTACGTCGAAAAAGCCGCCAGGATGGCCTACGACATGGCGGGCGTCAGAGACCCCCGCAAAGAGATTCACTTCGTCGAGCCATACGACCCCTTTGCTTATAAAGAGCTGCACCATCTGGAAGGGTTGCAGCTAGCGGACAAGGGCCAGGCCCCCCGCCTAGCCGAGGAGGGGTTCTGGGACCGGGACACCACCAGAGGCATCCCTGCCACACCATCGGGCGGCCTCCTAGGCGTTGGCAACCCCATCGCCGCCGCGGGCATGATGAAAGTGGCCGAGCTTTACTGGCAGCTTAAGGGCCAGGCGGGCGCGCGGCAGGTAAAACGGGAGGTGCAGCGGGGGCTGGCGCAGGCCTGGGGCGACCTGATGCAGGTGGGTACGGTCATAATTATGGGCAAGGACAAGAAGTAATGAAACCCTTCGCTGGAACCTCCCTGACTGACCAGGCCTTAGCCCAGGGCGAAGTCCTGGCGACTATGTGGCGTGTCAAGGCCGACTACGCTTGGGACACCGGCCAGGCTGTCGGCAAGTTCCTCGCCGGACTAAAGGAAGGCAAGCTTCTGGGCGTCCGATGTCCACAGTGCAAACGCACCCTTATCCCCCCTCGCGGCTTTTGTGAGCTTTGCTTCCGCCCCATCAACGACTGGGTGGAACTGCAAGACACCGGCATCATCAACACCTTCTCCATCTCCTTCGTGAACTGGGACGCCACTCGACGCGAGACCCCCGAAATCCCTGCCGTTATAGAAATCGACGGCGCCAGTGCTGGTATGGGTATCCTCCATCTGCTAGGCGAGGTAGGCGATGATCTAGAGGACATACGCCGACGTGTGAAAATCGGTATGAGAGTGCAGGCGGTATGGAAGCCCGCCGCTGAACGAGAGGGCGCGATTACGGATATTAAATACTTCAGGCTATTAAAATAGTATCCACATGGGCACTTTCAACATCGACATCGAGATAAGGGATACGCAGGGCAGGCGGTTTGAGCGAGTGTCCGCCATGGTTGATACCGGCGCGTCCTACACCTACGTCCCTCGCTCGATATTAGAGAAGCTCGGCGTAAAGCCCACCTTCAAGTTTCCCTTTATTCTCCCCGACGGACGTGAGGTCCAATTGGACATGGCTGAGACTAAAGTGAAGTTTGACGGTATGACAAGGACACAACTTGTCGTTTTTGGCGAGGAGGATACGGAACCTCTTCTCGGCGCTTTTTCGTTAGAGAGCTTTGGGCTGGCGGTTGACCCCCTAAAAAGAAAACTCTTTCCAGTCCCTGGCTCTTTAAGGTAAATCAATGCTAGAAAAAACCAACCGCTCCACCCCCTCTCGCGCCGTTCAGGGCAACATCCCTATATACCACCGCTACACCCTGGGCGTCGCCGGCGAACGGTTCTTCAAAGCCTTGCGCGACCAGCAGCAAATTCTCACCTCCCGATGTCCCCAATGCGGCAAGCGATGGCTGCCGCCCAAGATGTACTGCGAAAAATGTTTTGTCGAAATGACCGATTGGTCGCCGGTGGAAGGGCCGGGCGTTATCACAGCCTTCACCGTCCTGCACCGCACGCTGGATGAGGAGCCGCTGGAAAAGCCCATCGTCGCGGTTATGGTGGGGTGGGACGACGTGGAAGGCGGGCTGCTGCACCGGCTGGAAGGCGTGGAGGCGTCGAAGGTAAAAATTGACATGAAGGTCGCGCCCGAGTGGTCGGACAAACGCACCGGCAGCCTGGAGGACATCCGCTTCTTCCGGCCCGCTTGACCTGGCTTCCTTCCTGCCCTACGGTAGCCGCGAATACTATGGGCAGCAAGGAGGCGACTATGCCTATTCAACGCTTCGACCCCGAAAACCAGGCAGCCAAACGCGGGTGGGTCCACGCCATCAAGGCTGGCAGCTTCGTTTTCATCGCAGGCCAGGGCGGCCATAGACCTGACGGCACTATCGCGTCCGATTTCATTGGTCAGGCCAACCAGACCTTCGAGAATATTAAGTCCGCCTTAGCGATGGCGGGCGCAACGCTAGACCAGGTAGTGAAAATGACCGTTTTCGTGAAGGACGAGAAAGACATGGACGCCTATCGCGCCGTCCGCGCCAGACATATGAAGGCCCCGAATCATCCCACCAGCAGCATGATCGCGGCGAAGGCATTGGCTTTCCCAGAGCTTCTCATCGCGATAGAAGTCTGGGCCTACGTGGGGTAAGTCGGCGTTCCAACAGTCCGCTTGACCTGGCCTGCGTGCTGGAATACAGTAGCCCCGCGACACCAACCATCGTAAGGAGGCTGACATGCCTGCTCAGCGTTTTGACCCCAAGGGCCAGGGCCCCGCTAGAGGATTCATCCCCGCCATCAAAGCCGGCAACACTGTGTACGTCTCCGGCCAGACCGGCCGCAAGCCTGACGGCACCATCCCATCGGACATCACCGGCCAGACCACTCAGACCTTCGAGAACCTGAAATCCGCGCTGGCGCTGGCCGGGGCGACGCTGGACCAGATTGTGAAAATTACCGTCTACGTCACCCACAAAGAGGACATGGACCCCTTCCGCGCCGTCCGCGCCAAGTACATGAAGAACCCCAACTACCCCACCAGCACCCTGGTGGTAGTCACGGCCCTGGCACAGCCTGAGCTTCGCGTCGAGGTCGAGGCCTGGGCCTACACCGGCTAGTCGATACCCATTCCCAACCCGCGCCGCCGTCCGCCTCAGGCCGATGGCGGCGCGCCCTTTTCGGTTATACTCTAAACGTAAACCTATGCAATTCACCTTTGACATCGGCGACGCCTCCACCCCCAAGGGCCACGCCCTAGTGTACTTTCGAGGCGCGGTCCACCCTGGCAAAGTCTTCGCTACTTATCTGGTGGTGTTCCCGCTAAAGATAAACATCGCCAAGTACGTGCCGCCCTTCCTGGCATCATCCCTAGGCGGCGCGTCCATGGGCGAAATCTCCTCCTTCCCCATGCCGCCGGCCCCTGAAGAGGTCGAAAGCTACGACTGGCTGGTGCGCCTGGCCAAGTCCCGAAGCGATGACCTGATTTTCGGCGGCGACCTGGGCAACTTCGATGTAGCCGTAGCCATGCAGACCGTGGGGGAAATCGCTCAGCGGTATACCGACATGTGGGACTCGCACCATAAGGCCCAGAGCGCCGCTGCCCAACCAACCCCAATTGAGGAGGGCGCGGCCTTTAACGAGGTCATGTTCGGCCTTCTGGGCGAGCGCGACAAGCTGGGCGAGCTTTCCCGCCTGCTGGTCCGACTGCGCTTCGCCGTGGAAAGCCGCGACAAGCTAATGCAGCGGGACGTGGAGGAGGAGATGCGCCTTTTGGGCCGCTATATGCCCGAGGAATACAAGATCGGTCAAGTTATACAGTGGGCTAAAGACCCGTCGGACAAGGGAGCGCGGCTGGCCCAGCTCTATGTCGACCGGTGCTACAGCCTCTCGGACAAAGACCAGTCCAGAATAGGGAAGCTGGATCAGGAGATAAAATCGCTGGAAGGCTAGATACCCAGCCTGGTGGCCTCCACTGACAGGCGGGCGTCAGGGGGAACCGTGTATCTTTCCCATCTAAAGCTGACTAACTTTAGAAGCTTCCAGCACCTGGAACTGGCCCTGCCGGAAGGCCCCTCCATTTTTGTCGGCACCAACGCCCAGGGCAAGACCACGCTGTTGGAGGCCGTTTACCTCCTTGCCATCGCCAGGGCCTTCCGCGCCGAGAACGAACGCGAGGTGGTCAACTGGCGCGCCGCTACAGCAGGCCATCAAGCCGCCGTCGACGGGCTGCTGATAGGCGACAACGGCCGTCTTCGCGTTATCGTCGGCTACCAGCCGACGAGGGCCACGCCTGCGCCTCAGCCCTCGCCTTCCGACGGCGTTGGTATGCTGGTGAGGAAGGAGATTCGGGTGGGGGGCGTCCGCCGCTCCGCCGCCGACCTGGTGGGCGTGCTCAACGCCGTCCTCTTTTCCGCCGACGATATCCAACTGGTGACCGGCGCGCCATCGCAGCGACGCCGCTTCTTAGACATCCTCATCTCCCAGGCCGACTCTTCTTACCTGCGCTCGCTGCAGCGCTATCAGAAGGTCCTGCAGCAGCGCAATCAACTGCTTAAGGCCCTGCGCGAGGGACGGGCGAAGGAGCCTGAACTCGACTTCTGGAACGTTGAGCTTACGAAAGAGGGCGCATTTATTACGACAAAGCGCGTCGATGCCGTGAGGCTGCTATCGGTGAAGGCCAAATCGCTGTTGAAGGAGCTGACGCAAGGACGTGAGGCCCTTGAGATAGACTACCGGCCCAGCGTGGAGGCGGAAAAGAACGGCACGTTGGAAACTCGCATGGCCCAGGCCCTGACGACCAGCCTGCGCCGCGACCTCAGCACCGGCTCCACCAGTGTCGGCCCTCACCGCGACGACTTCAAGCTGCTTATCAACGGCGTGGATATGTCCAGCTATTCGTCCCGGGGCCAGGCCCGCACCCTGGCGTTGGCCCTGCGACTGGCCGAGGCGTCCTATCTGTCGTCGGTCAAGGGCGAGCCTATCATGCTGCTGGACGATGTACTTTCCGAGCTGGACGTGCAGCGCCGCCGGCAGGTGTTGGAACGGGTCCAGGGCTTTCGACAGACCCTTATCACCACTACCGACCTGGCGCCCTTCGAGTCGGGGTTCCTTGCCATGGCGACCATCTACGGCGTCAACAAGGCCTCCGTGCAGGTGGTCAAAGGGGCGGGACAGGTGCTGTCCAGCGAAATCGAGGCGAGGCTAGGACTTCTTGGCGCCCCGGAGTCTTAACTTCACGCCGGTCCGCTCCTCGTAGAGCGTCGCCACCACGTCGCTGTCCTTCGGCCCCAGACCACGGCCCATAGCCTCGACGTACCTCTGTTCCAGCACGTTGGCAACCTCCATAGGCAGCCCCAGCTCCTTGCCCAGGGCGGAAGCCAGCCCCATGTCTTTGGCCGCCATCGCGAGGCTGAAGCCGGGATCGAAGTCGCCCTTGAAGAGCTTGTTGGGGTACTTCTTTTCCAGGGCGTAGTTCTGGCCGGAGCCGCTGGTGATCGCCTTGGCCAGCACCCCCAGGTCCACCCCTGCCTTCACACCCATGGTCAGCACCTCGGGCAGGAACGCGGCCAGACTCAGCGTCACCAGGTTGTTGCATATTTTGCACACCATCCCGCTTCCCAACGGCCCGCAATACATAGCCTTGTCGCCAATGCAGTCCAGCACGGGCTTGACCCGTCGATACACCGCCTCGTCACCGCCCACCATAACCGCCAGGGTGGCGGCCTCGGCGCCAACGACCCCGCCGCTGACCGGGGCGTCCAGCATATCGACACCCCTGGCTTGCAGCGCCTGGGCTATCTTGCGCGTCGATGTCGGCGAGCTAGTAGACAGGTCGATGTACACCGCGCCCCTGGCAGCGCCCTCTATGACGCCATCCCCGCCCGTTACCGCCGCCTCCACCTCCTTAGGCCCCGGCAACGAGGTGAAGACTACGTCGCTGCCCTGGGACGCGGCCTTGGGCGTGGCGGCCCATTTGGCGCCCATCTCCTCCAGGTTGGTGGTTGCCTTGTGTACCAGGTCGTGCACCTTCAGCTGGTGGCCTTTTTCGATAAGGTGGCGAGCCATGGGGTTGCCCATGCGCCCCGTGCCGATGAAACCTATCCTCATTTCACACCTGCCCTGAATACTGTTAGCGGCTGAATTGTAGCACCGCGCAAAACAAAAGACGCCCCCTGATTGAATCAGGGGGCGTCGGAAAACACTGGCTCAGGCTATCTCTTTTCCATCTCCACCTTCATATTGTGCAGGAACTTGCGGTCCTGTCCGGGCGCCGCCATTCCAATCATCAGCTTTAGAAGAGGCGTGGCGAGAATCATAGCTCCCGGCACCTTGGTCATCTTCATGTGATGCACCACTCGCGTCCCAGTGCCTTCCGGCCTGATATTAAAAGTATGATCAATCTCCATCTTGTTGGGCATGGCTGATCGGAAGGCGAAGGTCTTGTTGGGATCAACCTTGGTGATCTTCACTATGTCGCCCTTCTTGCCGGCATGGCCGGAAGAGTACTCGGAGCCGACGACGTTGCCGTTGCCGCTAAGCTGCTTGATCTCTATGTTATGAATGGACCACTTGGCGTGGCGCGTAAGATCGCTCAAGGCGGGAAAGACCTTCTCCGGCGGGGCGTTTATAGACACCTGAGTAGTAGGCATGGGACCTCCTTCTCCTTTAAGTGCCGGTTGGCATCCCTTAAAATGGCAGAGATAATAACTCGAATTCTTGTTTTTGTGAAGAGGGGCAGGCCAATGGCGGGACGAATGCTACTTAATGCGACGAAATACGTAATCGATTGATAGCCAGGTTCATGATCTAACTTAGGCCTCTAGTCCTCCAGCCCCAGCGCGAAACGCATTGAAGCCTCCACCGCGCGCAGCTTGGCCGAAGACAAAACGCCGATTCGTTCTTTAAGACTGGCTTTGGGTCCCGTGATGATGACATCCAGATTTGCGACACAAGATTTGGGAAGGCCCTCCTCCGGCCCTAGAGATACCTCGGTGGAAAGACCTCTTCTGCGTGTCGTAATAGGGGACATGATAACGAATTCTCTAAGGGAGTAAGCTTCATCACGAGATAGAAGCACCACCGGCCTACGGCCCGATGGAGGCGGCAGGTCTGCCCACCACACCTCACCCCGCCTCACTTGTCATCCTCAGAGTCCCAAGGATATTCATTAAGGACCTCTCGAGAAGCTCCTTGAAGCCAATCCAGCCCTTCTCGAGTCTCGGGATATTTAAGGTAGCCCTGAATATATTTTTGTATGGCCTCTGTCTCTCGCTTTAGAAGGGCCTCAGCAGCCTGACGGAAAAAATCGCTGCGACTCTGCCCTCGCGACTTGCGCTTTTTCTCAACAGCATCCAAAACGGAATCTGGAAGGCTAATAGCTATCTTAGCCATAGCAGCACCTCGGTATGACAATGGTATGAAAGCAGTATGACAGCATGATCGGCGGTCGTCAACACGGAGAATCGCAATGTTGAGGGAAAGCTGGCTGCCCGACCTGGATTCGAACCAGGGTTACATGATCCAGAGTCATGTGTGCTACCGCTGCACCATCGGGCAGTGCGAAATTCCATCTAATCCTATCACGGGATTGGGGTCAAGACTAGGTTATGCTAAAATAGCCTCAGCGTGGCGCATTCGTCTAGTGGCCTAGGACATCGCCCTCTCAAGGCGGAGATCACGGGTTCGAACCCCGTATGCGCCACCAACAAGCCTTTGCGGCGGGTGTCTTTTGCAAGATTGGAAGTCTCGAATCTCCATAGACCCAAGAACATGTCATGGACGGCCATGCATTAAGGGCACTTGAGTGTGGGTGTCCCTCATCGTAGATAATCTTGCTGCCGGCGCCACTGACGAAGAGATAATTGAAGCTTTTCCTGCCCTTACCAGAGAGGATATAAGAGCAGCCCTGGCCTTTGCCGCTGAGATGGCTCGCGAGCGGTTCGTAGACCTATCTCCAAAAGCCGGATGAAGGTCAAACTTGACGAAAACCTCGACGTTAGGCTTGTTGAGCCGTTGCGAACCGCAGGCCATAACGCAGCCAGTGTTAAAGAGCAAGGAATTAGCCGGCTAGATGATGCATCGCTCCTCAGATTATGCGGCGCTGAAGGAAGAATTCTAATCACCTTGGACTTGGACTTCGCCAATGTCCTCCGCTATCCCCCCCCGCAGAATCGTTAGGGGTTGTAGTCCTTCGCAGCCCAAACCAACTCTTCGCCACTACGAAGCTCCTCATCGAAACGCTGATCAGGGCGTTACGGACAGAAACTCCAACAGGAAAGCTATGGATCGTGGAGCCTGGACGGCTTAGGGTACATGAGGATAGCGAGGTAAAGTAAGCTAACTAGCTAGTCTACCTTACCCCCGCCATCTCCCTCGCCTTCAGCTTCTCCTCGAAAAACCGCAGCATCTTACCCCACGAGTCCTTGGCAGCCCGCTCTCGGTAGCTGTCCGCCAGGAAGTTCTGGAAGGCGTGGCCGGCACCGGTGTACGAATAGAACCTGTGCTCCTTGCCGTGTTTAGTCAGCTCTTTACTTATCTTATCCACGTCTGCGGGGGTGGGGTTGGGATCGTCTTTGCCAAAGAAGCCGATGATGGGGCACGCGACGCTCTTGGTGCGATCGAAGGGGGTGGGGCCATCGCCGCCCCAGGGCTTGAAAATGTTGCCGCCGTAGAAGCACGCCCCGGCGCTGAAATCCTTACTGGCTCCCGCTGCCAGATACACCACCCGTCCGCCCATGCAGAACCCTACAATCCCTACCTTACCTGCGCCCGCGTTCCTTAAATACGACACTGTGGCGTTCACGTCAGCAATAATCTCACTGTCCTTCAACAAATCGATGCGGCGCTTGCCCTCGGGCAGCCTCTCGGGCTGGCGATGGAACAGGTCCGGCGCCACGGCGGCGTAACCCTCCCGCCACAGCCGATTGACAACATCCTGGGTAAACCCATCGACGCCCGCGCCGTGATGGATGACCACCACCGCCGGGTGCGGGCCGTCGCTGGAGGGGACGGCGGCGTAAACGCGCATGGCGTTGCCGCCGACGCTGGCGTTGTCCCATCGGACTGTCATATCTGCCTCCTAATTCTCTAACTGTCGTTCATTCGGGAAGGTCAAAACGAGAGCGATGGTTGACGTCAGGAGAAATGGCAACACCACATACCATTTTGCCCCTAAGACGCCTAAGATTAGACCATAGACAGCAACACTCTGGCAGAAACTGGCACGAATCAGGAAGGCTAACGGAAGGGGACAGTAGGCTTGTTATTGTTTGGTTCTCCACGGAGTATCATTCTTTTAAAGGTGAAGTAAGGTTGAATGAGGTTTATAACGCCAATTACGGCCAGGGCAATAGTTGTTAAACGGAGCAAATCAGGTTGATCATCGATAATGTACTCATACCCAATGCGCTCCAGCCACAGAAATACCGATAGATATGCGACGATGGCAAGAAGGAAAAAGCTGTAAATCGTTCTACCCAGGGTTATTGATTTCTTGGTGCTTTCATCCACAAGCAACCTCCCATGACGGGATGAAATATGCAAATTTGCGGTTACAACCTTGGAAGAACGACTTCAGTAGATTGCTAAATCGCCCCCTGCTGCCGCAGCAGCACCAGGTCGTCTTTGGAGTACTTAAGCTCCCTGCAATACACCTCTCGATTGTGCTGGCCCAGCAGCGGGGCGGGCCTCCGAAGGCTCCAGGGGCTGTCCGGCAGGCGGAACATCTCCCCCGGATACTTAATCTTGCCGATGACCGGGTGCTCCACCCCGATGAAGTAGCCGCGCTCGTCTAGCTGCGGGCAGTTCACCAGGTCTTCGCTGGTCTGCACTACCCCCGCCACAAACCCCTCCTCCATGAACGTGTTGTAATAGTCGAACTTCTTCCATTCGTTCTTGATGATAGGGAGCAGCAGGTCGTCCACCTCTTCTCGATTGTCCAGCACCTTCTGCCGCGTGTCATATTTGGGGTTCTCAAGCTCCGGATGGCCCAGCAGGGTGGCGTACTCCTTAAAAGGCGCGGTAGGCCGTCCCTTCTGCATAGTGGGCGATATATACCCGTCCTTAGTTGGCACTATGCCTTCGTATTGGATGCCCTTGGTCGAAAAGGCTTCCACCTTGGGCGCGCGGCGCTCGATAGTACCGCTGTAAACGTATCTGGTTGCGCTGTCGTAGTTGTGGGCCGCCACGCACTCGGCCAGCGACAGGTCGATGTGCTGGCCCTCGCCTGTCATGTATCGCGAGAACAGCGCCGCGGACACGGTGTAGGAGCCGATGATGCCGCCCATGTAGTAGCTCTGGGGGTGGCCGTGCTTCAGGGGCTCGCGGGCATAGGCCCCGCTGGTCAGCATCATCCCGCTCATGGCGTAGTAGGCCAGGTCGTTGCCTGCGTAGTCTTTATACGGTCCGTCCTGCCCAAAGTGCGTGATGGAAAGCACTACCAGCCCCGGATTAATTTTCTCCAGGTCTTCGTAACCGAGGCCCAGCTTTGCCATGTATCCAGGAAGGAAGCTCTCGATGAGCACGTCCGCCTTCTTCACCAACTCTAGGAATATCTTCCGCCCTGACGAGTTTTCCAGGTTCAGCGTCACGCCGCGTTTGTTGCAGTTGAGGTAGAAGTAGAGAAGGCTCTTTTCAGGGTGTGGGTCGTCCTTAAAGAAGGGGCCGGCGCTGCGGGCCGGGTCGCCGTGGCCCGGTGGCTCGATTTTTATAACCTCGGCTCCGTAGTCCGCCAGCAGCTTGGCGCAGAAAGGCCCGGCGATGTTGCCGCTCAGGTCCAGGACGTTGAAGTGGTCTAAAGCTAAGCCAGGCATATTACTCCAACCCCAGGATTTTTCGATAGTCGGTGTCGATGGCGGTCAGGGTGCCTTCCTGCATCTGCTGGTCGTAGCTAGGCGGCTTATACGTGGGCTTGATGTCCGGCACAGTGCCGCACACCCCGAGCTCGTATAACCTCTCCATCTCCTGCCTGCTCCGGCCCAGCAAATCGCCGATAATCTCCTCGTTATGCTCGCCCAGATTGGGCGCAGGGCGGCGAATAAACGATGGCGTCTTGGACATCTTCCACGGCCTGCCGAAGTAGAGCTTGGTGCCGATCTTGGTCTCGGCGGGGTGCTCCACCTTCTCATAGAACCCCCGCGCCTTCATGTGTTCGTCGGTAAGCAGTTCGCGGCTGTTCATCACCGCCATGGCTGGCAGCCCGACGCCTTGGAGCATGTGCGTCAGCTTCAGATTCTCGAAGTGCCGCGTCCACTGGCTAATGTTCTTGTCCAGCTCGTCCTGGTTTTTCCATCGTGCCAGGCTGTCACTGAACTTTTCATCCGTCGCCCACGACGGGCTCCCCATGGCCGTCACCAGCGACTCCCACTGCTGGTCGTTCTCGCAGGATATGGCGACCCACTTGTCGTCGCCCTTGCAAGGGTAGACGCCATGGGGGGCTATAGAGGGGTGTCGATTGCCCATGGTCTTGCCGTTGCGGCCGTTGGCGATGAAGTCCAGGACTGCGTCGCCCATGGTAGACACGCCTACCTGGTACATCGCGAAGTCAATCCACTGGCCCCGTCCGGTTTTCTGGCGATGGTGCAACGCCGACATAATCGCGAAGACCACCATCCAGCCAACGTGCAGGTCGAAGAAGGCTTTGCCGACTCGGCGAGGCCCTTCGTCGGTGTAACCTGTAAACTGGCTGAGGCCGCAGGTCAGTTCAAACATGCGTCCGATGCCGGCGTAGCGACGCCACGGGCCAGTGTGCCCGAAACCAGTGTTGGAGACATAAATTAAGTCCGGTCTGATCTTCTTCATCTCATCATAGCCCAGGCCCAGCCGCTCCATAGTGCCGGCCCGGTTGTTCTCCACCAGCACGTCGCTGATAGCCACCAACTCTTTAAATAACTCGATGCCCTGGGGAGTCTTAAGATTCAAGGTGACGCCCAGCTTGCTGCGCTGCAGCGTGTTGAAGGAGCCTTCGCGGTTCCACGGCTGGTCGCCGGGATCGTTGTCAGCGTAGATAACCCGGGCCTCCTCGGTGCGGAAGACGGTGTGGCTGTCCACCTTCACCACCTCGGCCCCCATGTCCGCCAGGATGTGCATCCCCGTCGGCATGGCGACCATGGTGTTGGAATCGATTATCCGAAGGCCTGCCAGAGGCCCCTGCTGTCCATTCCCTTTCAAGCGTCGCCTCGTTTCTTATTGTCCCTTCCCCTACAGTTCCAGCTTTATCTCCGTCCCCAGTCCCTGCTCCTTGGCCTTCTTGTAAACATACGCAGCCGCCGCCACATCGCTTATAGCGACGCCCTGGGACTCGAAAAGCGTTATCTGCTGGTCGTTGTCGCGGCCATGGACCCTACCTACCGCCACCGACGCCAGCTCGTGGATCTGGTCCCATCGAATCACTCCGCGCTCGATGGGGTACAGCAGGTCCCCCGCCTCCACTTTGGCGTCCTCCAGACTGTCCACCACAACGATGTTCGAGCGTTTGATGACGTTATCGTCCACCTCGCGGCGAATCCAGTGGTTGCTGCCGGCGGCATTGACGTGCTGCCCAGCCTCGAGCCAGTCTCCCAGCAGCACCGGCTCTCGAGACGTAGTCATGGTGATGACCATGTCCACTCCCTTGACACAATCCTGGGCGCTGGCGGCCGGCTTGACCTCGATACCCAGCTTCTTGCTCATATCCCCACAGAACTTGTTCAGCGACTCCGGCACAGCGTCAAAAGCTTTAACGGACTTCACATTCCGCACGGCGCACACACCCTCCAACTGCCCCCGGCCCTGAAACCCCGTGCCGATGATCCCCACCGTCGAGGCGTTCTGACGGGCCATATACTTGGTCGCGACGCCCGTCACAGCACCCGTCCGCATCAACGAGCACTGTGAGCCCTGTACCAGCGCAAGCAGATCGCCCGTCTCGCTGTCGTACAGCACGATCATGAATCGCACGCCAGCGCGGAAGCTGGTGTAGGTCTTGAGGCCAAAGACCTTACTGCCAAGCACCGCTGCCGCCATCAGATGGTGGAAACCTCGCGGCATGCGTATTCGAGAGCGGGGGCGGTTCCAAGTCTGGCCGTTTCCGGCCTGCTTGAAGGCATCGTCCATGACGCCCACGCAGTCCTTCATGGACATAACCTGCGTTACTTCCTTATCGCCTAGCAACAGGGCCATCGACTACTCCTGCCTTCCTACTGTGTATGGGGTTAGATTAATACCAGTCCTGCCTATACGTGTCGTAAGGCACAAAAGGCGTTCTGGCCGCGTGGGGTATAGGCAACTGCACCGGCCCGTGCTCGCGCGACGGCAGGTACACCGTCGCCGTGCCGGGGGCCTGTGGCTCGCCCACCTGGTTAGTGCCGTTAATCTTGATACCGACCGCGTGGTACGTGGCCTTGCCGGGCACCCCGCCTGGCTCCGCCTTACCCTCCTGGACCTCCGTAAATTTCTTCACCACCTCGCCTTCGTAAATCGTGGCGTCGGCGTAGAAGACGGGGCGTCGCATGGCGATGTACATGCGGCGAATAAACCCCTCGTCGCCCGCCCAGTCGCTCATAAGACGCTGCGGTATTTGCACCCGCTGCACGCCGAAGTCGAAGGGGCCGGGTTGGCCTCGATATATCGCCAGCAGCGCGTCCTCGTGCTCCGACCCCGGCTCGTGGGGCCATCGGGTGATGGGATGCTCGCGCACCCATTCCGTCTTTTTCAGCGCGAAGTGGTAGAAAGGCTCGAAGGCGTAGTTGTCGCCGGGGAGGTTCTCCGGCGCGCGGCAGCAGTAGTCCATGAAGTGCCGCGACACCTGGTCTTGCAGCGACCACGGCGGCAGCACAAACGGCCCCACCTTATCGCCCACCTGCACGTCTTCCCAGTATAGAGGCTCCGGCCCGCGCCGCTTGAACCCTTCAATTTTCTTCACCAGGTCTTCAATCTGCTCCCGCGAATACTTGGACGCCGGACGGCTGTACATCATGCTCTGGCCCAGCTTGGTCTTAGGCATGGCGCGGGTGGCGCCCATCTCGGGCCTGGGCACCATAATCTGCGTGCCGTAGCACTTGGCAGGGATGTCGCCGTGGAAGTCGGTGTAGTAGCACTCGGAAATGAGGAATATGAGGGTGCCCTGGCCGCCCTTGCGCTCCAACACCTCTTTAGTGACTTTTGACGAGCGGAATTTGGACCCGACTCTGATCGCGTCGTAGAACTCCCAGGCCGTGCCCGATATGAAGTTAGCCATGGGATAGCCCTCGGGCCGCTTGGCGCCGTGGGCGGAAGGGTATCGCACCAGAGATAGGATAGGCCCGGGCGCTATCTGGCTGCCGTACTTGGTCTTCTTGCCGTAATCGGGATCGGTGTACAGAGGGTTGTCGTCACCGATGGTCAGGGCGTAGTTGCGAATAGTCCGCGAGTCCATGCGCAGCGCCGCCTCGAAGGGCGGTCCCTTCTGGTCAAAGGGCGCGGGCGGCTCCGGCGGCAGGTTCTCCATGACCTCTTTGCCGATCATTGCCCTGGACTTCTCCAGGTACTCTTGAATGGCTTCTTCAAAATTCTGCTCGTGCGCTGCTTTAGCCAAGATTGGCCTCCTTAAAGGTCTAACAAATAACCGCTAATAACGTTTAACGTCCTTCGTAGTACGGCGCCCAATCCTCATGGGGTATGGGTAGTTCCACTGGGTACCCCGGGTTGGGCAAGTACACCACGGCTCGTCCTCGCAGGATAGTTTCCTTAAGCTGGTTGTGGCCGGTGACCCGCACCACCGCCGCGTGATACAACTCCTTGCCTACCTTCTCTTTGTACTTGTCGATGATATCGCCGGTGAGCCACATAGTGTCGCCGTAGAGCCAGTGGCGCGGCATCTCGGCCTCCAACGACCGCAGGAAGCCGTCGTCACCCATCCACTGCGTCGCCAGGTGGCCCGCCAGGCACACCCGCTGCATACCGCGCCCCGCCGGCGCCTTGAACCCCAGGTCCTGGCAAGACAGTATGTCCTCAAACTCCTGGTCGGCGTCCCAGTAGGGCCAGTTGGTGGTGGGGTTGACGCGCACACGGCCCGGCATCTTTTTCAGGGCCTGGTATATAGGCGTGCCCAGGGCCAGTACCTTCTGCTCGGCCACGCTCCAGGCCATCATGTCCTGCAGGCTCATTGGCCCCTTCACCAGCACCGGCAGCCGCTCGCCCACCTTCACGTCGTTCCAATACCGGACGTGCCTACCGCGAGGCGGAGGCTCGCTTTCGATGCCCTTCTTTATCGCCTTGATCTCGTCATCTGAATAGCTGTATATATCCCGCTCATCGAAGAACTCCCGGCCGCGCTCGAAGGGTATCACGTCCACTGTGCCCGTCGAGGTGCCGATAAGCCCGCCATAGGAGTTGCGGTACTCCGCGCTCGACCTCACCTGCGCCGTACCGCGGTCCTTCCACCCCGGCCCGTCCTTCACACCCGTCACCTTTAGGCTGCTGTTGAACCTGTCTCCCGACCGGACCACGTCCACCAGCTCCATAGACGCCGAGGTCAGGAACGTCGCGACGCCGTAGTCTTTGTGGACGTAAGCCGCCCCCGCCGTCGGCGTGCGTATGGCCGCCACGAAGGTCTGTGGCGCTATCATGGCGTGGTACTTGGAGCCGACGCCGTGGGCGGGGTCTTTGTATAGCGGGTTCTGGTCTCCCAGAGCGGCGCAGAAGCGGCGGATGGTCAGCCAGTCGGCCAGCTCAGCGCCGGGCGGGACATCCTCGGCCTCTTTGCCTATGTAGGCCTGGGAGTCTCGAATAAATTCCTCGATTCGGTCGGTCATTGGTACTCCTCCAACTTTCTGTGGCTTGAAATCTTGCGGCTACTTTTCCAGCGGCAGCCTTCCCCAGGCGGCCTTCTCGGGTTCTTTTAGGAGCTTTTTCTTCTTAATAATCTTCCTTAAGGAGACCAGCGTTTCGTTGGGGTCGCTACTCACCATGGTCCAGTCCGAGCCCTTGGGGATGTAGTAGGGCGAGGTTATCCTCAGCAGCTTCCCGTCCTTCTTGTTCAGATATATCCCTATCTTCTTCGGGTCCATCATGGGACGTTGAACCTCGCAGGCAATATGCAAGTTTAACTAGCGCAACGGTTTTGGAGAGTAAATCCTGAAGCCACTGCACAAGTCGAGTTTGGCGGGATTATACGTGGGCTTGTTTTCAGGGTCAACGTGGGTGCCGAATCACGGAAACGCGGCGGCGCGCGCTGTCGCAGCTAAATGGCGCCTGTTGACTCAGCTGCCTGGGGGACCGGCTACTTCACGACGGCTTGTCTTGCCTCGCTCCCAACCACCGCGCGGTAGACCTCCGACACCTGCTCCGCCAGCCGCCCTTCGTAAAAGTCCCGCTCCACCCGCCGCCGCGCCGCCTCCCCCAGCCTTCGACGCAGCGATGCGTCGGACAACAGTGTGATAAGGGCCCCGGCCAGCGCGGCAGGCTCCCTGGGCGGCGCCAGAAGCCCGGTCCCTTCCACCAGCATCTCGGGTATGCCGCCGGTGATGGTGCCCACCACCGGCTTTCCGCTAGCCATAGCCTCCAGGACCACCAGCGGGCACGGGTCGGACTTGGTAGATGGCACCGCCACTACGTCCGCCGCCGCCGTCACCTCCGGAATATCCGTCCTCGGCTTTCCAAATATAACGGTGTCGGCCAGACCAAGAGTGTCGCGATAGCTCCGCAGCTCTTCCAGGTAGCCGTCCCCTGGCGGCGACCAGCCCACCAGCAGGGCTTTGGCCTTGGGACATCGCTCCTTTACCATCGCCATGGCCTCGATGAGGTCCCACTGCCCTTTTTCCTTGACAATCCTGCCGACCACCACCACCAGCAGCTCATCCGGCTTGACGCCAAACTCCCGGCGTATCGCCTCGCCGCTGGCATGGGGGTTAAACCGTTCCGCATCGACGGTGTTCAGCACCGGCCATATCTTCTTCGAGTCGACGCCGAGGATCTCCATGTCTCTGGCTATGAACTTGGAGACCGTGATGACCGCCTTAGCCCTTTGAGAAGCCCACTTCACCAGAACGCGCTTAACGCCTCGCAGCGAAGACGGCTTCTCATGGACGTGTACTACTAGCTTCGCCGGGGTCAAAAGCGCCAGCGCCGCGCCCAGCAGGACCATCCGGGGCGCTGAGGCGCTGTGTATGACCTTGACCCTCTCTTTCCAGATAAGGCCTATGAGCCGTGGAATATTCCCTATTGACTCCAGATTGCTGATTAGCGCCGCGCCTCTTCCCAGGGGACTTTTGCTGTAGCTATTAAAGGAAACGCCCAGGTTGTAGAGACGGATGTCGATGCCGTCGATTTTCCTGAACTGGTCATGCGAGTCGCCCCGCCTGTTGGTCGCCACTATGACGCGGTAGTCCTGCGGGTCCAGGCGCTTGATTATCCGGCTGTGGACTTGCATCACAGGGCCAAAGAATTCAGTGGTATTTATGAAAAGGACAGCCGCGGGGCTGGGCCTTGTCCTCGCTTCGACTTCCGATGGGCCAGCCTTCGCCTTCTGGCGGCGCGAGAGTGTCGCCAGGCTTGCTCGTAACTTCATCGCGCCAGGACCCATTGATTTGATGGGGGCAGCTTGTTAGTTGAAATCGCGCGTCTTTCTAGGGCCAGCGCTTAGTCTGTGTTCCGCGCCCGCCCCAGCGATTAGGCTATCCGATTCCGGGACCGCCGCAACCATTACAATGGTTGTCTTTGGCCGCCACTATTGGATTAGCGCGGCGCACAAAAGGACGAGGGAAGAAATTATCCGGGCCTGACACCCTACTCTCGCTTGAATGGCAGCTTAGGAACAATCCAACTCAGGAAAGACTCGGGGCTGCGCGTCTGCATATATATCTTTCCCGGCCCCGTCAGCTCCACCACCAGCCCCTCGCCGCCGAATATGGTCGTCTTCCAACTTCCTGACCGCCGCACGTTGTATTGGACGCCCTCCTGAAAAGCCACCATGTGCCCGGTATCGACGGTGTATTTCTGCCCCGCGGCCAGTGTAAGCTCGTGGATGGCGCCGTAGCTCGACATGAACAGGTGGCCTCGACCCGTCGCCTTGAGCAGGAACAGGCCCTCCCTGGAGAAAAAGGACCGGGCCCCGCCCCATTTGGTGTCCACCTGTATCTCTGTCGACGACGCGATGTAGGACCCCGACTGCACGAAAAGCGTCTCGCCGTCCATGGCATGGTAGGCCAAGTCCCCGGGCAGGGCGGGCGCCACGGTTACCTCACCCGGCTGGTTGGCCTTGAAGGTGTTGATGAAAAAACTCTCCCCGCCCAGGACGGTGCGCTTGAGGCCGGAGAACAGGCCGCCCCGGATGTGAGTGTCCATCTGGATGCCTTCCGACATGCTGACCATGGCGCCGGACTCAGCGTTCAGCGACTCGCCCTCCCTTAACTTGATGACGGCCAGGGCGTAGGACGGCTTATACAGTATCTGATATTCCACAATTTTCCCCTCTAGAGCTTAGGCCGCTTCTTGTGCCAGTCGGTGCTGCGCTCATAGGCGTGGGCCACCCTCAGTATCTTTTCTTCCTGGAACCTGTCGCCCATGACCATGAGGCCGATGGGCACGCCGTTGGTGTCGAAGCCGCAGGGCACCGATATCGCGGGCGTCCCCAGGAAGGCGGCGTGGACCGTCGAGTCGCCGCTGCCGACGCCGAACTTCGATACCAATTCATCCTGCGACTTGATGACCTTCGGGTATCGAATCTTGTTGACCTGGTACATCAGCGTGGGGCTTAATAGAACATCATTCTTCTCGAAGAGCGCCAGCCAGTGACGGCGCAGCAGCTCGCGAATCTTGTTGGCCCTGTGCAGCACCTGGCTGGGTATCAGCGAGTTGGCCACCAGCCTCATGCGCAGGGTGCGCCCGTAGTTCTCGGGATGCTCGCGGATCCCCTTGTAATGTACATACGCTGAATCGCTGCCCGTCACTGCGCCGGCTACTGCTATCGCGTCCGGCAGCATGGGCAGCGACACCTCGTCCACTTCCGCCCCCAGCTCCGCCAGGTGGTCCGCCGCCTTCTTCACCGCCTTGGACACCACCGGGTCGGCGGCGTCATCGTCGGTCAGCTCCTTCACCACCGCCACCCTCATGCCGCGAAGGCTGGTCTTCAGCGACTTGGTGTAGTCCGGCACCGGCAGCCTGGACGTCAGGGCGTCGCGAGGGTCATAGCCGGCGATGACGTTCATCATGATAGCGGCGTCTTCCACCGTCCGAGTTATCGGCCCCGCCTGGTCCATAGACCAGCTTAGCGGGATCACGCCGTGGCGGCTGACCCGGCCCCACGTCGGCCTCAGCCCGACGACGCCGTTGGCCGATGACGGGCACCGAATGGACCCGCCCGTGTCCTCGCCCAGCGACGTGGCCGCCATGGACGCCGCGATGGCCATGGCCGACCCCGTGCTAGAGCCTAGCGGGTCGCGCTCCAGGTCCCACACGTTGCGAGGCGGGTCGGTGTACTGGTACGGGTCGGGCATGCCCGTGGCGAACTGGGTCATCTGCGTCTTGCCGATGATGATGGCCCCAGCCTTCTTCACCCGCTCCACTGTGGTGGCGTCCTGCTTGGGTATGTTCTTGTCCAGGCTTCGCGAGCCGGAGGTGGTCTTGATGCCCTTGGTATCGAACTGGTCTTTAAGAGCGATAGGCAGGCCGTGGAGCGGCCCCAGCTTCTCGCCCTTGGCCGCCGCCCGCTCCGCCTTCTTGGCCTCCTTCAACGCGTACTCGCCCGTCACCGTGATATACGCCCCAATCTTGGAGTCGATTTTTTCGATGCGCTCCAGGTACGCCTCCGTCAGCTCGACGGGCGACAGCTCTTTCTTGGCGATGAGCCGCGCCATCTCCGCCCCCGACAGTTTTTCCAAAAGTTTACTTTCCATGGCCAGGCTCCTCGTTCAAAGGATAGGTGGCGACGGGCGGCGTGGCGTCGATGTCAGGATGCTCAAACTTCTCGACGCCCTGAATAATAAAGTTCAGCCGGTGCGTCACCTCCACCAGGTCCGCCCCCTTCACCCACTTGATGCCCGCCGCCTTGGCCAGCATCGCGACTTCGTCATAGGTGTACGGCTTCATAGCGCCTCCCTTCGGAGAATACTCAGAATCTCAAGCCTGTTCGATGGGCGCTAATATAGCAGATTTGTTTACGGACTGGGACGTGTCAACCATTCGCTGGCATACCGGCAATCTTTTCTATTCCGCGGATGAACTCGCTCTTCCCCTCCGTGTACCGCTCGCGGTCGTTCGGAAACTTCTGCGCCAGACCTCTTTTTAACTGCTCGTATTGTCTGGCAGCTTCAGGATGCGTCCTCAGATAATTCCTAAAGCCGATGTGTCGATTCCAAAACTCGCTGTTGAACTCAGTTACATGGATATGATAAGTATGCTGGCCCAACTCGTTGCGCCGCCTGAAGTAATGGCCGCCTAGGAACTGGGATTCAAAGGCTGGCCTGTGTTGGTATCCAATCTGTTCCAGCGGCACTATGCACTTACCGACGTCAGCTAGATTATGAATACCCACCAGCGCATCAATAGTAGGCTTCGCCGCCAGACCCGCTACTGACGTGCTTCCGATATGCTCAATCGCTCGGACCAAGGGGCCTAAAGCCGAGGCAATCCGCTCTTTCTCCGCCTCGTACATAAGCGGCCACTTAGGGTCATAGTCGACAACTTCTATGGGGGCGCTGCGCAACAATTGATCACCCGCTCCACTTCTGCCTCGCCAGCCACTCATCCTGAGTCGGCAGATGGGCCGGGTCCTTGGGCCGCATCTCGTAGTAGTACGTCGCCATGGGCTTGTACGTCTCGTACACCCGCCGCAGCTCCCCCACCGGCTCAGAGTGCGCGTCCACCCGCAGGTCCATCCACGGGTAGCTCTCCTCTCGATGCGCCACCAGCACCGACGACCGTTGCCCCTGGGGCTGCCCGCCGGCGTCCCGACCCGCCTCCAGCGCCCGCAGCAGCCGCTCTTCCAGTTCCTCCAACTCCGACGCCTCGTAGGCTTTCGACATCGCCTCCAGCACCTGCCCGCCCACCAGCGCGTTCCCCATCACCACATACCCTCGCCCCACCATGTGCCCGTGCCACGGCCTCGCCTTCGGCCCCGTGTGCGCCGCCACCCGCCCCATCGAGTCCACAATCCCGATTTGCCGGTATTCGATATACGGGTCCTTGCGCTTCACTCGCTCCAGCGTGTCATAAGCGTCCAACCCCGCCTCCAGCATCCCCATCGCCAACGGCCGAAGCCTGGGGTCGCCGAAGGCCTGGCTTGCCATGACGCCGACGCCGGACTTAATCGCCTGGCACGTCCCGCCTACCGCCAGCGAGTATGTCGCGATGGCCGTGCCCAGGGCGCCGCGTTGGGGGCACCGGGCGAGGATGGTGAAGGTGTTGGTCTCGGGGCCAATACGGAACATAGGATCCATCGCTAGTCCTTCGCCCCCGCCGCCGCGGGTCGGCCCGGCGGGGTCGCTGATTCCTCCACCCCGCGCGGCCTCCCCATAAATCCCGCCATCGGCATCCGGCTTAACGCGTGAAGCGCCACGATGCCGCCGCCTCCCGCGATAGCCCATGTTACCCCCAGCGCTCCCGCCACCGACCCCATGCCGAAGCCTCCCAGGTTAATCCCGCTGAGGATGGAGCTATACACCCCCATCACCCGCCCCCGCATAGCCTCCGGCGACAGCGATTGCAGAAGGGTCACGCCAAAGGTGTCGTAGACCACGCCGCACGCGCCGACGGCCACCAGCAGCGCCAGCGATAACGGAATTTCGCGCGAGAACGAGAATAGCACCAGGGAGGCCCCAAACCCGAAGGACGCGCATACAAACACCCATCCCTTAGACTTCACGTCAGAGAACCTGGAAACGATAAGCGCCGCCGTCATGCCTCCTACACCCCTGAAAGTGGCCAGGAGTCCTAACACCAATGCGCCGGCGTGAAGGTTGTCCCTGACCACCACTGGCAGCATCGACACGCTGGAGAATCCAAGCCCTTCCGTGATCAGGATCACCGAGAACACCGTCCGTGACCGCTTGTCGTGCCAGATATATGAGAACCCTGCCAGCAGGTTGGAGATCACCGAGCCTTTAGCTGGCGTGACTCGTGCCGGTCGCGGCACCTTCGTCAAACACAGGGCGCCCAGGGCCAGCCACCCGCTGACGATGAAGAAAAGCGGTCCCGCTCCATAATACTCCAGGACAAATCCTGCGCCCAGCGGCCCCAGCACCGACGACAAGTGATGCGCCATGAACTGCGTCGCGATGGCGTTCACTAGCCTCTCGCGTCCCACCAGGTCGAACTGCAAAGTGCTGCGTGACGGCCCCTGGCACCCCCATAGCAGCCCCACAACACCCGCGACGGCAAGCACATGCCAAACCTGGATCAGGTCGCTGACCGCCAGCACCGCCAGAAGGAGTATGGCTGCCGCCAGGCTGCTCTGCACGGCCATAACTATGTTTCGACGGTCTACCCTGTCCGCCAGCACGCCCGCGAAAAGGCCGGACAGCAGACTGGCCCCGCCAAAGAACCCCGGGCCGAAACCCACCATGAACGCCGACCCCGTCATATCCAGGAGAAGCCAGCCCTGGGCCAGAAGGAATACGCTGATGATGCTGGAGTTTGTGAGCGTGCTAAGCCACAGCCACCCATAGCCCGGCACGCTAAACGCCGCCAGTATGCGACTATTGCGCATGAATCAGTGTACTTCTTCTTAGAGTGAGGATAGATGGATTATGGCTTAGGGGTTTATTAACAGGGGTGCCATGAGGCTGGGGTATCTCTTCTGGCCCTCCCTCTTCTCCTATTGAAAAGGAGAAGAGGGAGATGGAGGGTGATGAGGTGCTCTTTAATTTTTCTCTCCCCCTTCTCCTGTAGTCGGGAGAAGAGGGACTAAGGGTAATGAGGGTCCCCTCCCTACATCTCATAAAACATTCTTTGGATGGCCTTGCGGTCCTTGGTCATGCTCAGCGCCAGCATCAGCAATATCCGCGCCTTCAAGGGCCGCAGGTCGTCCGCGGATATGAACCCTTCCTCCTCTCGCTCCGGCGTCATCACCACCCGTCCGCCGCTGGTCCTCGACGACAGCGCCACCGCCATACCCTCCTTCACCGCCGCCAGCGCCGCCGCCCGCTGCACCTTGGACCCGCTACCACCGCCCACACCCGACAGCACCAGCCCAGCCGACTTGTTCTTGCGCACCGCATTGATCAGCAAATCGTCGCCGCCGGCATAGAGGGGCACTATGTCCACCCTCGGCAGGTCGGTGAGGCCGTTGACCTCGAAGGGCGTCGCCGTGGTGTGCTTCCTCACCGGCGCTCGATAAAATCGCACCTCACCGTCCGAGTCGGCGTAGCCCAGTATCCCGAACTCGTGGGTCTTGAAGGTCTCGACGCGCAGGGGGTCACTCTTGGTCACCTCTCGCGCCGAGTGTATCTGATGGTTCAGGCACACCACCACGCCCATCCCCCTGGCTTGCGGCGACGCCGCGATCTTGATGGCGTTGTACAGGTTGACGTCGGCGTCCGTACCAATGGCCGAGGCGGGGCGCATCGACCCTGTCATAACCACCGGCTTGTTGGACTTTACCGTCAGGTTCAGGAAATAGGCGCTTTCTTCCATAGTCCCCGTGCCGTGGGTCAGCACGATGCCGTCAACAGTCTTGTCCCTGGCGAAGGTCTCGTTGATGCGTCGCGCCATGTTGAGCCACTCTTTCGGCCCAATCTCGCCGCTGGAAGTCCGATACAGGTCCTCCGCCCGCAGGTTAGCGATTTCTTTGGCCTCCGGCAGACGCTCCAGGTTCTCGGCCACCGGCATGCGCCTTCCCACGTCGCCGTATCGCGTGAAGTCCATCCTGTCCGGGCTGACGGCGGCAATGGTCCCGCCCGTCCCAAAAACAACAATATTAGGCTTGGCTGGCATATAAACACCTCCCTCTATCAATGGCCGCCATTTTATAGAAGCAAACACCAGCCCTCAACCCATCTGCTGGCTGTGTGTATAAGTCTCCGCCTTGCTATAATTCACGTCGCACTTACAAAATCGGAGACAGCATGGCTAAACAATACAATACCGTGGACGTGCTGGTCATTGGCGCGGGCGCGTCCGGCGGCGCTTTCACCTGGAGCCTCACCGAGGCCGGGTTCCAAGTCCTATGCCTGGAGCAGGGCGGCTGGCTCAACCCCCAGCACTATCCCGCTATGAAGGAAGGCTGGGAGTTCACCCGCTACGGCGACTACGCCACCAACCCCAACGTCCGCCGCCTCCCCGAGGACTATCCCGTCAACGATGCCGACTCGCCCATTTCGCCTCTCATGTTCAACGCCGTCGGCGGCAGCACCATTCACTGGGGCGGCCAGTTCCCCCGCCTGCGGCCCTCCGACTTCCGCGTCCGCACCCTGGACGGCGTCGCCGACGACTGGCCTATGTCCTACAAAGACCTGGAGCCTTTCTATGACCTCAACGACAAGATGGTGGGCGTGGCGGGCGTCGCCGGCGACCCCGCTTACCCCATCAAGCCTGCCCGCCCCCTGCCGCCCATACCCCTGGGCAAGATGGGCGACACCATTGTCCGCGGCCTCGACAAGCTGGGCTGGCACTGGTGGCCCTCCGACGCCGCCATTCTCACCCGCGACTACGACGGGCGCGGCGCGTGCAACAACTGCGGCCCCTGCGACATCGGCTGCGCCGTCAAGGCCAAGGCCAGCAGCGATGTGACCTACTGGCCCAAGGCTATCGCCAAGGGCGCTCAGCTCAAGACCTACGCCCGCGTCCGCGAGATCACCGTCAACAAGCAGGGCCTCGCCGACGGCGCTATCTACTATGACCGCGATGGCCGCCTCCACCACCAGAAGGCCAAAATCGTGGTCGTTGCCGCCAACGGCATCGGCACCCCGCGCCTGCTCCTCAACTCCAAGTCGGCCCTTTCCCCAGACGGCTTGGCCAACAGCGGCGGCATGGTCGGGAAGAACCTCATGTTCCACCCCTACGCCATGGCTATGGGCGTCTTCGAGGAAGACCTGGAGTCCTACATCGGCCCCAATAGCTGCACCGTCTTCTGTCAGGAGTTCTACGAGACCGACCTGAGCCGCGGCTTCGTCCGAAGCCACTCCTTCCAGATAGGGCGAGGTGCCGGCCCCCTTATGACCGCCATGGGGAACCAGGGTCGGTTCCGCGTTCCCTGGGGCCAGGACCACCATCGCGTCCTCAAAGAGCGCCTCGGCCACACCATCAACATCGCCGTCTGCGGCGAGGACCTCCCCGAACACCACAACCAGGTTACCATCGACCCCGTCCTCACCGACGGCGACGGCATTCCCGCCCCCAAGATTACCTACAAGCTCAGCGAGAACAGCCGCAAGATGATGGACCACGGCATCGACCGGGCCAAGGAGCTGCTGGACGCGGCGGGTGCCAAGCAAATATTCGTGAACCCGCTGGCGAGGGTATCGGGCTGGCATCTCATGGGCACGGCGCGCATGGGCACCCACGCCGGCAACTCGGTGGTGGACGGCCATGGCCGCGCCCACGATGTCAAGAACCTGTTCGTCATCGACGGCAGCGCCTTCGTCACCTCCGGCGCGGTGAACCCCTGCTCCACCGTGCAGGCCCTGGCCCTCTACTTCGCCGACCACTTCAAGCGCAGCCATCGGCATCTGCTGGACTAACCGGAGAGATAAATATGCCTGAAACCACCGCCCAGCCCCTCACCTTCTTCAGCGAGGCCCAGGCCGCCCTCGTCGAAGCCCTGGCCGACGTCCTCATCCCACCCCGGGGCAACACCCCCGGCGCCGGCCAGGCGGGCGGCGTCGTATTCATCGACCGCGAGGTCCGCCGCTCCCCCGAACTACGCCGCGCATTTCTGGAAGGTTTACATAAAATTGACCTCGCCGCTCACGCCAAAGGCGGCAAGCCCTTCGCCAGCCTCCCCGAAAAAGCCAAGGTGTCCGTCCTCCAGTCCATAGAATCCGCCGAGCCTATCTTTTTTGAGACCCTTATCCAAATGGTCTATGGCAGCTATTACACCAATCCGGAAGTCCTCAAAAAGCTGGGCCTCCCCCACGAGCCTCCCCAGCCCAAGGGCTACAAGCTGGAGCAAGGGCAAACGCTGGTGCTAATTGAGAAGGTCAAGGCGCGGAAGAAGCTATATAGGGACGCGTAATTCCCTACTCCACCGTCACCTTGGGCGTTATCTCCTGCGCCTTTGTCATCGGCTCGCGCCGCTTGTGGCCGTTCTGCCAGCTCTTATCCCGCTCCACCAGCTCGTTCTCAAACGGGTGCTTGTGCACCACGCTCATCGCCTTCTGGACAAACAGCCACGCGATGCGCCGCACCACCTCGTCCGGCACGCCTGACGGCCAGTAGGACTTGGGGTGCGTGTCACACTCGTCGTTCAGATAGTCCACCGCCACAAACTGCCCGTCCTCCAGCATCGCTATTTCCGTCGAAAAGAACTCCATCTTGGATAGCTGGGCTATCTTATAGACGATCTTCTCCAGCCCCAGCAGGCCGTAGCGATGCCGCTCCAGGGGAGACACCATGCCGTAGTCGCCGTTGGACGGGTTCCACCAACAGGTGATGTACTCGCCGCAGACATGGAAGATGCGGAACCAGCCGACGCGCCCGTCCAGCGCCTTGGGTTTGAGCTTCTTCTGCAGCATGAAGGTGTCCGACTCCGGCCTCCGCTCCGCCGACCTCCTCACCTCCGCCTCCGAAGTCGCGTTCAGCTCCACGCCCCGCCCGCCGAACCCCCAACCCGGCTTTACCACAAAGGGCATGCCCAGCCGGGACTTTATCTCGTCGGTTAGCTTAAACGTCGCCAGGTCTTTGCGCTTGACAAATACGGTGTCTGGCACCGGCACGTGGTTCTGCAGCAGCACCTGGTGGAACTTGCCCTTGTGCGTCGCCAGGGGGCTGCGGTCCGGGTCGTCGATGACATGGCCGCCGCTGGCCTTGACCTCCTTCGCCAGCCGGTAGTAGAGGTCCGACGCGTCGTAGGGGTCCGAGGCCATGTCGATTAATACGCCAACCCCAATCTGGCCTCGCTGCAGCTTCTCCAGGAACTCTCGAAGCCACACCGGCTCGACGAGGAAAAACGACAGGTTTTGAAATCCACAAAGCTCACGGACGCGCGCGCTGAAAAATCCCTCACGGTCTGCCAGGGCCAAGTCATAGACGGACACAGCAGGGCCTCCATATACGGTCGGACCTTGGTCCAACGCACACGATTATAGGAGGGGCTTTTCGCGACCTCTACTGGACTCTAGTACCAGAATCGACGACTTCTCCTAATGCGTCACCACACCGCCGTTCACGTGTATCATCTGCCCCGTAATGTAGCTGGCCCCGTCGGAGGAGAGGAAAGCGCACAGTTTCGCCACCTCCTCCGGCTGGCCTAACCTCCCCAGGGGTATCCCCGCTAGCTGCGCCGGCGTCAACTGCGTCCGCTTTCCGCCCTCGCGGCTGGTGTCGAAGGACCCGGGCACGATGTGGTTGACCACAATGCCGTAGGGCGCCAGCTCCACCGCCAGGGACCGCGTCAGCCCCAGCGCCCCCATCTTCGCCGCGCCCACGTGAGCAAACCCCTTATTCCCCTTGAAGGCGTACAGCCCGCCGACGTTGATAATGCGGCCCCACTTCCGCTCTATCATCCCCGGCGCCACCGCCTTGCAGCAGTAGAACGGCCCGTCCAGGTTCACCGCCATAATCTCCCGCCACTCCTGATGCGTCATGTCGACGAAGGGTGTGGTCTTCCGCAGGCCTGCGTTGTTTATCAGGATGTCGATGCGCCCGAATTCTTTAATCGCCGACGCCACCATCCGCTCCACCTGCGCTGCGTCGCCCACGTCCGCCACCGCCGCCTGCGCCCGCACCCCCATCTCCCGCGCCTCCCGCGCCACCGCCTCTGCCTCCCCTCGGTTAGACCGCGCGTTCACCACCACGTCGGCGCCCTGGCGGGCCAATTCTAAGACCGTCGCCTTTCCAATGTTCCTTCCCGACCCCGTCACCAGTGCCACCTTCCCCTTCAAGTCCATAGCTCCCTCCTAATTACCCTGTATCGTTTGCCTCGAATATAAGCAAAAGCCCGCCTCGATTCCATCGGGACGGGCCCAAAGCAAAGAATGGCGTTTGGCTACTTGCTTTTCTTCTTTGGCTTGCCCTTCTTGGCGGTTTCCGATGCCGCCTTATGACTCCGAAACGCTCCCCCGGACGAGGGCTTCAAATAATACCCAATCTTGGAAGCGTGTGCCGACACCAGCTTCTGCGACGGCTTCCCGCAGGTCGGGCATGGCCCAGGCTCATTGAACTGGCTCATGGAGCGCATAAGCTGGAACTCCTGCTTGCAGGAGCCGCAGTAGTATTCATAGATAGCCATAGATGAACCTCCTATGATTGGCCTTAAAGCGGCTTACTTCTGTCCAAGCCCTATATGGGCCGCTTGGAACGCTTCAGGGTATTATAAAGCAAGTCACTGCCATTCTTTTAAAGTCTCTTGGGAATAAATCGCTCTAAAGTCACGTATATTACATAGCTTTAACGCATCATTAGTGATATCATGATGCCATGGAACGCACCACAATATCTATCCCTGAAGAATTGTTGCAATGCTTGCGTTTGATGGCGGCAGAGCGGCGTACGTCTATTGCTGCTCTAGTCCGAGAAGCTCTAGAAGAGAAGGCCAAGAGTTATCGACCAAGACCACGAAGTTGGGGTATTGGCGCCTCGGGCTACACTGACACCTCGACAAAAGCGGGTGACATGCGACCGGTACCGCGTTCATGGCGCTAGTTCTTGACACTGGGCCATTATACGCAACTCTGGATCGAACTGACGCCCAGAATCGTCGGTGCCTCGACTTTTTAGAAGGCACTGCTGAGGCGCTGGTAATACCTGCGCCCGTACTGATTGAAGTGGACTGGCTTGTGCATAACAGGCTTCATTCTGGGGTTTTCCTAGTGCTTCTCGACGATATTTTTGCTGGCTCCTACCATGTAGAGGAGTTGCAGCCCTCTGATTATCGGCGCATCCGCGAGATTTGCGACCGCTATGCTGACACCGATATAGGATTCGTAGACGCCGCAGTCTTAGCTATCGTGGAACGCCTAAATGAGCCCAAGCTCGCTACCCTAGACTACCGCCACTTCCGATTTCTTCGCCCCCGACATGTGGACACTCTTAAGCTTGTACCCGAAGACCAACTATAGAGCGTCAAACAGCCAAGAACTCGTAACCGTCCTTTTCTATTATTTGCGCCTCCCCTTCTCCCTATGGCATCATCAAAGCTGCCATACACGACTTGACATAAAGGAGGCCTCTTATGCACAGCGGCCAGTCTCACTCCAAGCTAGCCTCCCAGATGGCGGATGCCTGCGACAAGTTCCTTGAAAGCCTTTCGGCCCCTCAGCGCGCCAAGACTATTTATAACTTTGCCGATGGCGAGCGTTTCTTCTGGTTCTATCCTCCCCTCAACCGCCACGGCCTCCCCCTCCGCGATATGGAGCCCCATCAGCGAAAGCTGGCCCTGGACATCCTGGCCGTCTCCCTGCCGGAGAAGTCCTACAAACAAGCCTTGCAGATCGTTGAGCACGAGAACGTCCTTGGCGCCATCGAAAAGGAGCAAAACCGCATTACCTTTGTCCGCGACCCGCAGCTCTACTATTTCATCTTCTTCGGCCAGCCGGGCGAGAAGGACCCCTGGGGCTGGCGGTTTGAGGGCCACCACGTCTCCCTGAACTTCAGCGTCTGGGACAAAGAGGTCGTCTCCGTCACGCCTTTCTTCTTCGGCTCCAATCCCGCCGAGGTACGAAAAGGCCCCAAGAAGGGCCTGCGCATCCTCGGCGATCGCGAAGACCTGGCCTTCGACCTCATAGACAGCTTCGACAAGACGCAGCGGTCCAAGGCCGTCATCTGGCCCAACGCCCCCTGGGACATCCTCACCTACAACTCGGCCCGCGCCACCCTGCCGGAGTACGAGGGTCTGCCCGTGTCCAAGATGTCCGGTTCGCAGCGCGAAATGCTTATGGCCCTGGTGTCCGAGTACGTGAACCAGGCGAGACCGGAGGTAGCCAAGGACAAGCTGACGCGCCTTCAGCAGGAGGACTTCGACAAGCTGCACTTTGCCTGGGGCGGCCCCATCTCCAAGGACAAGGAACACTACTACCGGATCCACGGCGGCAACTTCGTCGTCGAGTTCGACAACCGGCAGAACGGCGCCAACCACATCCACTCGGTCTGGCGCGACGTCAACAACGACTTCGCCCAAGACGTGCTGCGCGACCACCTCCTCCTCTTCCACATCCTCTAACCATCCATGTACCGCCACGACCTCAACGCCTCCCGCCGCGACCTCCGCCAGGGCTCTGGCGCCGACGTCGACGCCTTCCACATCGACGAGGTCTTGGGCAGCACCGAGTTCTATATTTACATAACGCCCAACAAAAAGGCCAAAGGCTACGAGGTTCTGAAGGCTGCACTCGAAGCCACGGGCTGCAAGGTGGAGGTGGGCGTCGACCCCATGCTCCAGCCCGGCGAGCGGTACCACGCCGTCGCGATCACCCATCGGGACGGCCCCATCGCCGACGCCGGCCTTCGGCGCGCCCACAAGTGGGCCCACCAGCGCAACTTCCTCCACTCCTTCTTCAAGCCCATGTTCAGGCCCGCTCCTTGATGTCAATCGGCGCCCAGGAAGCGATACGCTGCGAAAACCTGTCCAAGCACTTCGGCAGTTTCGTCGCCCTTGACAGCCTCACCTTGGCGATTAAGAAGGGGGCGTCCTTCGGCTTTCTTGGCCCTAACGGGGCGGGCAAGACTACAACCCTCAGGCTCCTCGCCGGCCTAACTCATCCCACGTCGGGGCAAGTCTGGGTCGAAGGGCATAACGTGTCCGGGAACCCCTGCGGCTTCGTTCCGAGATTGGCTACTTGCCGGAATCGCCGGCTTTCTACGGCTGGATGACAGGCTTTGAATTTCTGCGGTTTACTGGCGAGCTCCACGGGCTGGATAGGGCCGCCGCCTCGCGTCGAGCGGACGAACTGCTCCGGCATGTGAATCTCGCCGACGCCGCCAGCCGCAAGGTGCGCGGCTACTCGCGAGGTATGCAGCAGCGACTCGGCCTAGCCCAGGCTCTAATCAACAGCCCCGAGGTCCTCCTCCTGGATGAGCCTGCATCCGCCCTGGACCCTATGGGCCGGAGGGATATGCTTGAGACCATTCAGGGTCTTAGAGGAAAGACCACTATTTTCATATCAACCCATATTTTGGCCGACGTTGAGCGCATCTGTGACCAGGTAGCCATCATCAATAAAGGCAAAATCGTCGCCTCCGGGTCTATTTCAGACCTCCAGTCCCAAAGCCAGTCCTCCCTTTTTGAAATAGAGGCTGAGGAAGATCTGGCCTCCACAGCCGCGAAATTAAACAACACCCCCTGGGTGCGGACCGTCAGCGTCAAGCCCCAAGGCCAACGACGTGTGCTGTTGGTGGATGCCAAAGACGTTGTCCTAGCCAAGAAGGAGTTGCCCAAGCTCTTGGTTGAAAACGGCCTCACCCTTCTGCGATACGAACTGAAGCTTGCGAGCCTTGAAGATGTGTTTATGACCTTGGTCGGTCAGGAGGATAAAAGAGGGCAATGACCGGTTTTTGGCCGCTGGTAAGCAAAGAGGCCATGGAGCTGCGGCGGACATGGAGATTCTTCGCCATGGCGGCTGTCCTTACCCTGGTCGGAGTGCTGGTCCCCACAATTTCATACATCGTCGCTCGGGCGCAGGGGCATCCTCACGGTGTCGATGAAGCCAGGGACATCCTGCGGGGCGTCGCGGGGGGACATCATACCTGCCCTCGGCCTGTTTCTTGCGATTATTACCACCTCCGGCGCCCTGGCCGGCGAACGCGCCAGTGGGACTGCCGCCATGACTCTGAACAAGCCCGTAACTCGCGCCGCCTTTGTGTCAGCCAAGTTCTTCGCTCTTGCGGTATCGATATACGGGGCGGTCTTTCTCGCCGGCGTCGTGACCTACCTGCTGACCCTGGTCCTCTTCGGCAATGGCGGCTTGGGACGCTTTATTCTCGGCCTTCTAATCAGCGCCACATCTATGCTGTTTATCGGCAGCCTCACCCTTTTTTGGAGCTCCATGTTCACCAGACAGCTCCTAGTCTCAGGTCTGGCCTTCGGTGTGTTTATTGCAATGCAAATCCTGACCAACATTCCCCACTCCAGACGGTTCTGGCCGGTGGTGGGCCCTGAATTCGCCAACCACGTCATGGTCGGCGACTCCTACGAACTCTGGCCGGGCTTCGCCATCGCCTGCGGCCTTGTTGTCGTGCTGAGCGTGGGGGCCTGGGCCGTCTTCAGTCGAAAGGAGCTTTAGATTTTTAAGCGGGGTGGCGGAGATAACTGTTCGTAAGCATACCCCACCCTCAAGACCATCGCCTCATCAAACGCCCGGCCCGATATCTGCATGCCCAGCGGCAGCGCATCCTTATTCAGCCCGCAGGGCACTGACATGGACGGCAGGCCCGTCAGGTTGAACGGCCCCGTGCAGCTTACCACCACGCCTATCGACTCCGCCGAGTTCTTCCCCAGGTTCAGCATCCCGCCTAGGGGCCACGCCGGTATGGGCGACGCCGGCGTTATCAGCGCGTCCACCTTTCGCAGCAACTCGTTGAACCCGCGAGTGATCATCGCCCGCGCGCGCTGCGCCTTCAGAACCGTGGCGGCAGGCAGGAACCACCCCGGCCCCGCCACGTCCAGCAGCGACTGCGTGTATGTCTTGCCCCACTTCTTCAAATAAGGCTCGTGGACGCTGGCGACCTCCGACGCGATGACCGTCCACCAGGCCGGGATAATGTAGTTGGCCATGGGTGTCTTAACCTCCTCTACCACAGCCCCCGCCTTCTCCAAAACCCCCAACGCCTTATCTATCGCCGCCTTGGTCTCCTTGTCGGCGTGGTCGAAGAAATGGTCGGCAGGCACGCCCAGCCTCACGCCCTTGATGTCCCGCTTCATCGCGCCGGCATAATAGGGCGCGGGCGGCGTGTTAAGGGTGGTGGGGTCCTTGGCGTCCGGACCGGCGATGGCCTGGAGAATGATGGCCGTGTCCTCCACCGTCCGGGTCATTGGCCCCAGGTGGTCTAACGACCAGGACAGCGGGAAAACGCCATGGCGGCTGACGCGGCCATAGGTCGGCTTCAAGCCAACGATGCCGCACAGCGAGGCCGGTATGCGTATGGAGCCGCCCGTGTCGGAGCCGATGCCGCCGTAGCACATATAACTCGCCACCGCTGCTCCAGTGCCGGAACTGGAGCCGCCCGGCTCGCGGCCCTGGTCCCATGGATTGCGTACCGGCCCGTACTTCTTATTGTGGTGAGACCAGGCGAACTCGTGGCAGTGCTGCTTGCCGGTTATCACCGCCCCCGCGTCCTTGAGCCGCCGCGACACCGTGGCGTCGTAGTCCGGCGCCCAGTCGGCGAAGACCTGCGAGCCCATAGTCGTCCGCACGCCCTTGGTGGCGATGATGTCCTTCAGGCCCAGCGGCACGCCGTGCAGCGGGCCGAGGTACTGGCCTTGTAGAATCTGGCGCTCCGCCTCTTTAGCCTGCTTTCGCGCCTCCTCCCGGCAGAGGGTGATGTGGGAATTCAGCGCGGCGTCGGCCTCATCGATGCGCTCGAAGACGGCGTCCAGCGCCTCCACCGGCGACACCTCTTTAGCCTTTAGCTTGGTCGAAAGCTGGGTCAGGCTCAGCCTGGCGATGTCTTGCTTAGCCATCTCTAACGCCCTCCGTTCACAAATAGGTGTGACGGCTCCTCCTGGGTCAAGTCCACGCATGACATTAAAAATATGGTTACCGAAATAAAGTGATTGTCTCAAAACTACGGTTACCGAAATCCCAGGGAGGTAGCCGTGAACCGGGAGAGCATTGGCGAGTACGCTCAGCGTCAAAGGGAAAG